>Ga0302252_1000268_pt1 | contig 54149 bp, 45 predicted proteins | sample AAG_RA_Leu_MG_FD_193511 | JGI IMG/M metagenome (GOLD analysis project Ga0302252, IMG submission 193511) | Enriched activated sludge microbial communities from anaerobic digester in WTTP, New Holstein, Wisconsin, United States - AAG_RA_Leu | ecosystem: Engineered > Bioreactor > Anaerobic >... | reverse complement strand
CGTCAGTTTGGCGCTGGCGCTGGGCCTGTCCCAAATGGCCGCCCGCAATGTTCGGGTGGACTCGCTCTTTTTGGACGAAGGCTTTGGCAGTTTAGATGAAGAGTCGCTGGAGACCGCGCTGGAAACATTGGCCGGCCTGCACCAGGACGGCAAGCTGATCGGAATCATTTCCCATATCGATGCCATCAAGGAACGAATCAGCACCCAGATTCAGGTCATTCCCCAGACCAGCGGCCGCAGCCGGATCGCCGGCCCGGGCTGCCGGGGGTTGTAAGGTCGAATTCATTCAATTTTTCCAGTGGATGATATGAGAATACGGTTTAGCGAATGGTGGTCGAATATTTTATTCGGCCGTCTGGGGGCTCAATTGTAAATTCGATCTTCAATGCATGGAGAGCATCTATTATCGCCTGCATGTTTTGATCATCATATTCATTTGCAAGATCAGCATAGACTCGTATCGTTTTCAACTCTTCGGCAGTAATCCGGCCGTCATTCAACGCGGTCAGCAATAGTTTTTCCGCCTTTATCGTGTTTACAATCCAGGAGTTAAAGGTATTGTGAATAATCTGAGCTTCTGCAGGAACGCGAAGGATATCCAATTGGCTTTTGACCGCCTGCAGCTGCTGGATGCCTGATGAAATTTGTTCGGATAGAGCACGATATTTTGGATCTGTGGATACAATTTCCCGCTTGGCCGTTTCCAGATTCTTAATGATCATATTGGCTTGAACCTTGAGCAGACTAGCCTCGTCGAGATATTTACACACGTTTGTCTTGATCAGATCTTCACTCGTGATGGGGATGGGGGCAAGAGAAGTGTTGGGAGAGACTGAAAGTTGTGAAACTGAAGTGTTGGAACGGGAGAGTATGGTAGGACCGGCAAAGAGCAGAACGGTGATGACTAGCGGAACCAGCCATGAATAGGAATTGTTGGGTGACCTGATGGGTGAATCGAATTTGACGGTCCGACGGTGTATTCCGTATTTGTCTGATGAATTCATTGCGGCGTTCTCGCGCTCGATTTCTTCCATCTGACGTTTGAAGTTCTTTTGCGTGGGTGTTTCGACCATAGAGCACCACCCTACAAATATTTAATACATTATTTCTCCATGCAAACGCAGTTTCCTGCTTTCATCGATGAGAATCAATTATAAAACCGGAAGGTTATTTCGTCATGATAACCGTCTGCGTGGCTTGATCCCACCTGACCCCATATCCAAATTGATTGGCGATAAAGTAGGCGGGGAGAAAAGTGCGCCCCTCTTTGATGATCGGTTCCACTCCCATGTAGCTTTCCATCGATTGAAGTGAACCGTTGGATATTTTCATTTCTGGATTTCCGATCGTCAATTCCAGTTTGACTCCTTGTTCGCTGATCATCGTGATAGTCTTGCTTTCTGCATCCCAGAGCAGATTATCGTCTTGCACACCCAAAGCCTGGGCAAGAAAGCGGACGGGGACGTAGGTGCGGTCTTTTTCAATGAATGGGCTGGCGTCCATGCAATACTCCGCACCATTGTGGGTGTAAACCATCTGATTTATCATAAACTTAATCTCGGTGTTTATCTCGGCAAGGTTTGTTGTGTTACTGCTCCCGGCAGTCGGCGGCTCGTCACAAGCTCAGCCCGCCTGGGCGGTGGGGCTGCTCATTCCGATAAACAGAACTACCCAAAGTAACAGTATCGGCAGAAACCATTTTCTTAAAAAGCCTGATTCTTTTCGCAGCATCTATTGATTTCCTCCTCCTTTACATTCTGCCTTGAATGACTATCACAAATATACCTTCTCCTTCTAAAGTTAACAATTGGGTCAAGAGCATCAATCAGTATGCATTCAAATATTTCGACGGCCGCACGGTGATTGATTAAAGAAGGGCGGATGTGAATGCTGAATCCCAATGAGTTGGTGGAAATAGCCCGAATTGAGGGGGAAGCGGCCTTGCATTTGTTGCAATCGGGGCTGCAAGGGCTGAGCCGGGAGGAGGCCAAGGCGCGCTTAAAGCAATATGGCTGGAATGAGATTGCGCGGGAGAAACGGCACTCCCGCCTGAAACGATTATGGGATAATATCAAGAATCCCTTGGTTCTCTTGCTCCTGGCATTGGGACTGGTTTCTCTCCTGACTGGAGACCTGCGGGCGGCAGTAGTAATTCTGATCATGATCATTTTAGGCATTGGTCTGCGTTTTTATCAGGAGTCCAGCGCGGACGATGCGGCGGAAAAACTTAAAGCGATGGTCCGAACCACTGCTGCCGTGGTGCGGGATGGCCAAAACCTGGAAGTTGATCTGAAAGAACTTGTTCCCGGGGACATTATTCGGCTGGCGGCTGGGGACATGGTGCCCGCCGACTCCCGGGTGCTGACGGCCAAAGATCTCTTTCTGAATCAGGCAGCGCTGACCGGGGAATCCTTGCCGGTAGAAAAAAACGCAGCCGTGGCCGCCGCTGAAATCGAAAACCCTTTGGATCTTCCGAACCTTTGCTTTCTGGGGTCGAATGTAGAGAGTGGATCAGGAACAGCAGTGGTGGTTCGAACTGGGGACCGGACCTTTTTGGGATCGCTGGCCACCAGCATCGTCGGCCAGCGGGAGCTCACCAGCTTTGATAAAGGAATCAATCAGTTCACCTGGTTGATGATTCGCTTCATTGCGGTGATGGTGCCGGCGGTTTTTCTTATCAACGGTTTGAGCCGGCATAATTGGCTGGAGGCATTCCTGTTTGCCTTGGCGGTGGCGGTTGGATTGACTCCTGAAATGCTGCCCATGATCGTGACCGTCAATCTTTCCAAGGGCGCAATCGCCATGGCCGGCAAGCGGGTGATTGTCAAGCGGCTGAATGCGATTCAGAATATCGGGGCCATGGATGTCCTGTGCACCGACAAGACCGGGACCCTCACCCAAGGGAAGATCGTACTGCAAAAGCATATCGATGTCCGTGGCAGCGAAAGCACTCGGGTGTTGGAGTATGGCTACATTAATAGCTATTTCCAGACTGGACTACATAATTTGATGGATGAAGCGATCCTCGAACATGGCCATCTGGAGGAGGATTTGCAGGTCAGAACGGGCTATCGCAAGATTGATGAAATACCGTTCGATTTTGCCCGGAGACGAATGTCGGTGATCGTTGAGGACCAGCAAAATCGTCAAATCCTGATCTGCAAAGGGGCGGTTGAAGAGATCATGGCCCTTGCCAGCCAAGTCGAGGTTGAGGGTCAAGTCCTCGATGTGCTGCCGGAGCATGATGTCCATCGCAAGCAATTGGTCAAAGATTTGAATGGTCAGGGATTTCGGGTGGTGGGGATCGCCTATCGGATGTTTCCGGGTGACAACGACGAACCCCATTTTACAGTGAACGATGAACAAGAACTGATCCTGCTCGGCTACCTGGCGTTTCTCGATCCGCCCAAGGAGACCACCAGCGAGGCGCTGCAACGGTTGCGCCAACTGCACGTGGATGTCAAAATCCTGACCGGGGATAACGATGTGGTCACGACGTACATTTGTCAGGAGGTCGGGATCCCGGTGGAGCACATTCTGCTGGGAACGCAGATCGCAGCCATGAGCGAGCAGGAACTGGCAGAAGCCGCCGCGACAACAAGTATATTCGCCAAGCTGGATCCCGGCCAAAAGCAGCATATCATTCGAGCTCTGCAATGCAAGGGTCATGTGGTCGGCTTTATGGGAGACGGCATTAACGATGCCCCGGCTTTGAAAGCGGCTGATGTCGGGATCTCGGTCGACAGTGCCGTGGACATTGCCAAGGAATCGTCCGATATCATTCTGCTGGAAAAGAGTTTGCTGGTGCTGGAGCAAGGGGTACTGGAGGGGCGACGGGTATTTGGCAACATAATCAAGTATATCAAGATGGCGGCCAGTTCTAATTTCGGGAATATGTTCAGTGTAGTCGGAGCCAGCGCATTTTTACCATTTTTACCGATGCTGCCGATCCAGGTTCTGACCAACAACCTGCTCTACGACTTTTCCCAAACTACTATCCCCACCGATGAGGTGGACAGAGAGTGGCTGATTCGCCCCCGGAAATGGACAATTGACGAAGTTAAGCGGTTTATTCTTTTTATTGGTCCAATTAGCTCAATTTTTGATTATGCTACGTTCTTCATTATGCTGCAAATATTTGGGGCTTGGACCAATCCGGAATTGTTTCATACCGGCTGGTTTGTAGAGTCGCTTTTTACCCAGACGTTAATTATCCATGTGATTCGAACCAATAAAATCCCCTTCCTGGAAAGTCGGGCAAGCTGGCCATTGATCATCACCTCGCTGCTCATTGTTTCGGTGGGAGCGGGATTGACAGTCTCCCCTCTGGCCGGCACGCTCGGATTTGTACCGCTGCCTCCGCTCTATTGGCTTTTGTTGGCAAGTATGCTGATCGGGTACGTATTTCTGACCCAAGTGATGAAGACCTGGTTTTGTCGTCGTTTTGGGGAATGAACTGAGTATTTCCTGATTTGATTGGCGATTGTGTTGTTTTGGTTTCCCGCCATTTGGAGATTCGCGTGGAAACAGACCGGATGCAATACATCGAATGCGTGATTATAAAGCAGGTGAAGACAATCTCAAAGCGAATCACAAGCATGAGGGCATATCTGTGATGTAAAGGAGGGAGTTCAATGAACGCAGTTTATTCCGGGCGCATACAACGATGTATTCAATTGATGGAGCAGCAGGGCTTGGACGTTCTGCTGCTGACCAAACCCTCGAATATGTATTATCTGACCGGTGACGGGCGGCTCTGTTCCTTTGTGATGATTACCAAATCGGGGCTGGTGGCACTGGGAGTTCCTCAGACCGACCTGGAAGATGTCAAGCAGCGGGCTTATTTTGAGACCATAATCGGATTCGAAAATGAAGTCGGGATGATTCATGCCATAAATCATTTTTTCCGGCATTTTGGGATTGCGCAGGGAACTGTCGGATTGGAGCACACTTTTTTGACTCAGAACATGATGGCAATGCTTACTCACCCTCATGGCAAGCCGGCCGAAGTTGTTCCCCAGGACTGTACCTCGGTGCTGTCGGAGTTGCGAATCATTAAAGAGGACGAGGAAATTGCGAGAATCAAGTCGGCGGCGGAGGTGGCGGCAGCGGGGATGAAGGCTGCGGTCGGGGCCTTGCGGCCGGGGATGACGGAAAGCCAGGTCGCGGCCGAAGCTGAATATGCCATGCGGAACGCGGGGGCGGAGGAATTTTGGCGGAGTTATGTTGCTTCCGGTCCGCGCACCAACATTGCTCACGGTCTTCCCAGCAACCGACGGCTGGAAACAGGGGACTTGGTGATGATTGATCTCCATCCGATCGTTAACGGCTACAGTGCTGATCTCTGCCGGACGGTTAGCGTGGGCAAAGCCAGTCCGGAGCAAAATGAAGCATTCAATTTGTATCTGCAGGCTCAGCAATCGACGATTGCCAAAGCCGGCGTCGGCGTCGGAGTGGCCGAACTGGAAGCAAATCTGCACGGGATTATCAAGGCGGCCGGATTTGGTGATCATATTTTCGGACCCCCGATTCACGGAGTTGGAATTGATTTCGAAGAGGCTCCGCTGCCGCCGGGCCATGCCTTCTTTCACGGTGAAAAAGCTCCTCGGCCACTGGTGGCGAACACGGTGATCGCGGTCGGGAACTGCGGGCTCTACCTCGGCCCTTGGGCGGTCCGGGTGGAAGACACGGTGGTGATCAGGGAAGCGGGAGCGGAAGTGCTCACCGATTTTCCGCGGAGTTTGCAACTCGAATAGAACAACGTGAATGGAACAATTGGAGATGTCGGATCAGTCCGGGCGGTGATGAGCCGGCTCGGGTGAAGATATTGCTTTTCAGTCGCTGCTTATAGTATTCTTAACCCGTAGGTTTGGTAGGTAGGAAAAGATCCCGGTGTACAATCAGCAGAATATGGCTGGAAAACACGAGTAGGACGGTAGGATGGTGGGAAATAACGTGGTCAAATTAAGCACCGCGGTGGTTTCTATTGCCTGGTGCTTTTTTACGTTACCTGCCCCCGCAGAAGGAGGAAAGTAAGTAGATGATTATTGTAATGGAGCGCAACGCCCGACCGGAGGATGTCCTTCGGGTCGAGGAGAATCTCCGGGAGAAGGGATTTTCCATTCACCTCTCTCAGGGAGTGGAGCGGACGATTATCGGAGCCGTGGGAGAACACAGCCGGGTCAGTTTGGAATCGCTGGAGGCATTACCCGGGGTCGATAAAATCGTCCGAATTCTTCGGCCGTTCAAGCTGGCCTCCCGGGAGTTCAAGCAGGACAGCAGCACCGTCCAGGTCGGCGAGCAGACCTTCGGCGCCGGGCAGATGCAGATTATCGCCGGACCCTGTGCGGTTGAAGGTCGGGAAAATTATCTGGAAATTGCGATGCTGGTCAAAGAAGCGGGAGCAACTATGCTCCGGGGAGGAGCGTTTAAACCCCGGACTTCTCCCTATTCATTCCAGGGGCTGCAGGAAGCGGGACTGGAAATTCTGGCCGAAGCCCGGGCTTTAACCGGGCTGCCGGTAGTGACCGAGGTGGTTGATCCCCGGCTGGTTTCGCTGGTGGCGGAATACGTCGACGTCCTCCAGATCGGGGCTCGGAACATGCAGAATTTCTTCCTGTTGCAGGAAGTGGGCAAGATCAATAAGCCGGTGATTCTCAAACGGGGGCCGTCGGCCACGATTGAGGAATGGATCATGGCGGCCGAATATATTCTCTCCGGCGGGAATTCGCAGGTGATCCTCTGCGAACGGGGGATCCGCACTTTTGAAACTTACACCCGCAACACGCTCGATCTCAGCGCGGTGCCGCTGCTCAAGAACCTGACCCATCTGCCGGTGATTGTCGATCCCAGCCACGGCACCGGCAAATGGCAGCTGGTCGAGCCGATGGCCCGGGCGGCAGTGGTAGCCGGTTGCGACGGGGTGATGGTCGAGGTCCACCAGCGACCGGAGGAAGCGCTGTCAGACGGACCGCAGTCCCTGAATCCGGATCGCTTTGCCCGGATGGTGGAAAAACTAAAACGGCTGGATGAGGTCTGCCGGACCGAAACCGAGGTGAAATAGGATGGCGGTCACGGTAGCGATCATCGGCCTCGGTCTGATCGGAGGTTCGCTGGGACTGGCGCTCGCCAGTTCACCGGAAGTCAGGCAGATTCGCGGTTATGACTGCGATCCGGAGACCGTCCGGCTGGCCTTGGAGATGGGAGCTATCGATACCGCCGGCAGTCTGCCGGAAGTGGCGGCGGAGGCGGATTGGGTGTTTATCTGCACCCCGCTCAACCAGATGGCAGCCGTCCTCGGGGCGATTGCGCCGGTGCTCAAGCCGGGTTGCGTGGTCACCGATGTCGGCAGCACTAAGGAACAGGTGATGCGTTGCTATGCCGATTTGCCGCCGGGTGTGTATGGAATCGGCGGCCATCCCATGGCTGGCTCAGAAAAGCGGGGGATCACCGCGGCCGACCGCTATCTGTTTGAAAATGCGGTGTATGTACTGACTCCGGCGGCCGAAACCCCGCCGGCGACGGTGGCGGCGACAGTTGATTTGATCAAGCAGACCGGGGCTCGGGTCAAGCTGATGTCCCCGGCTGAACATGACCGGGTGGTCAGTCTGATCAGCCATCTGCCGCATGTGCTGGCGGTGGCTCTGGTCAATCTGGTAGCCGGCCAAGAGGAAGCCCAGGCGCTGGCCGCAGGTGGATTTCGGGACATCACCCGGATTGCGTCGGGCAGCCCGGAGCTGTGGGAAGACATCCTGCTCAGCAATCGGGAGCACATCAGCCAGGGCTTGCAGTCGCTGATCGGGGAATTGGAGCAGTTGCGGACTGCCCTGGCGGACAATCAGCCGGCAGCGGTGCGGAGCTGTTTGGAGTCGGCCTGTGCGCTGCGGGAAACCTTCCCCGCCCGGCGGCGGGGGCTGATCCCGGAGTTCCAGGAAGTGTTGGCGATCGTGCCCGACCGACCAGGCATCATCGGCCAGATCGGCAACTGGTTGGGAGGCCATCAGATCAATATTGTGGACATTGAGATCCTGCGGGTGCGGGAAGGAGACGGCGGGACGATCCGGCTGGGGGTGCCCAGCCGGGAGGATGCCGTCCGGGCCGTCGAAGTCCTCCAGGGTGAAGGGATTAAAGCCTGGACCCGTTAACAACCCCCGATTCCGCTGGGCGGGTCCGGGGGTTGATTCATTGTCGTTTGCGCATTGTCTGATTGCAACGGGCCGGCCGGTATGCAACCTAAGCCGGCTGAATGTCGGTCAGGGTGTAGCTCCGCAATTCTGCCAGCACCCCTTCGATGAACGCTTCCCATTTGGGGGAGCGATAGGTGATCTTGATTCCTTCCGTTACCTCCACATCCACCGCCACATCGCTCTTCACGGCTTCGATATTCACGACCAGGATCCCAATATAATCACTGCAGGTCATTTTTTCCTTGAAAACCCGCACTCGACCGCGAATGGTGAAGGCGGCATCGCCGCCGCCGATGAAGGTGAGGGCGATGGTGCCGGTCCGCTGAGCGTTCTGGAAGGTCTGGGAGCGGTTTTGGGTGCCCATCAGCAGGGTCTGGTCGTTGAGGGCATAAAACAGCGACATCGGGGCCCCCCGGGGGTAGCCGTCCATATCGATGGTTGAAGCCACTCCGGTCATGGTGTTGCTCTGAAAAAACTGAAGGAGATTGGGCTGCAGCCGTTTCTCGATCTTTTTGGCCATCGCTGTTCCTCCCTAGTGCTGAATTTCAAGCAAATCCTCGACAAAGACCTCCATCTGGGCCAGGCTCCGACATTCATAGGCGGCGGTGCAAAACGGCTCGTAGATATTCATCACGCTGTCGCCGGTGCCCCAGGCCCAGCGTCCCTCCGGGTTCAGCCAGATCAGGTGGGCGCAGCGGCGCTTAATCTCCAGCAGGTGTTCGGGTTGGGGCAGGAAACGGTTGTTGCGGGCATCGCCCAAAATGACAACAGTCGCTTTCTTGGTGACCGCTTCCAGGTTTTCAGCACAAAACTCGCCCAACACGCCGCCGTAGTCGGTCAGCCCTTCATGGCCGGCGGTGCTCCGGGAGATGATATGGTCGACGGAGGTGCTGATCGAATCGCGCTCGATCAGATGACTGATTTCCCGGAGATGGCTGACAAAGACGAACGCCCGGATATCCGAGAATTCGCCGGCCAGGGCGAACATCACCTGCAGGAAAAAGGTCACGGTGCGCATCATCGAACGGGAGGTATCGAGTAACACGAACAGCCGGGACTTGCGTTTGGGCGGCTTTTCCCAGCTCAGATCCAGCGGAATTCCGCCGGAGGAGAGACTTTTCCGCCATAGTTTACGAAAGTTGATCTTGCCCTGAGTATTGGCTAGCCGGGCGCCGGCATTGCGGGTGGCGATTTTTTTCGCCATTTTGGCAATCAGCTGCTCCATCGACTTGACATCATCGAATGAGGTTTGGGCAAAGGGAGTATAGCGCAGCGCATTGTCTTCCAATTCGTAAAGCTCCTGGTCGGCCTGGCGGTTGTATTGATAGCCGGCCACCTGCTGGCGAATGGCCGCGACCAGCTTGTCGCCGGTACCCTGGCCGCTGAGGTTGCCGCCGCCGGTGCCGGGGAGGTTGCCGAAACCGCTGCTGTCCTCGATCCGCTTGGTGATCATGTCGACCCACTTCATATTGGTCATCCACTGCTTATTCTTCTTTTCCATGAATTCGATGGTCAGTTCCCGGGCCAGCTGCTGGAAGAGCGCGTCCTGCTCCTGACTGGCTTCAATTTCCGCCAGCCGCTGCCGCAGATTAAGGCTGGGATGATTGTGGGTCATGATCCCTTTATTGAAGAAGATCTGGTTAAACAGGTTGTCGAAGGCGTCGAAGTGCCGTTGTTCCTTGATCATGGCCGCCTTGAGCAGGGCCGCGACCATCGGCCGGTCCAGAGTCTCGGCCGTAGCCAAGGCTTCCAAACCGTCGGCGATCTCGGATGTTCCGACTGACACTCCGGCCGTCCGCAAGCCCCGGGCTAATTCGACCGCGTGGGCTAGCATGGCATTTCTCCGAATCTGGGGGTGGGCGAAAAGTCCTTCAGGACCTCGGCCGCTTTTTCCAGGTCGCGGCGATACTTGATCAACACCGGCAGGGTGGCGCTGAGAATGCCCCGGGAAGATTCTTCTTCCAACCGGCTGATCTGCATTTCCATTAAAGTGTGAGCCCAGTCGATAACCTCGGCGATGCTCGGCGGCTTCTTCAGATTTTCCTGCCGCAGCCGGGTCACGTATTCAACCACTTGGCGGGCCAGCATATCTTCGATGCCGGGGACTTTTATTTTGATGATTTCAAGTTCCCGGGCTGGAGTGGGATAGTCCAGGTAAATGTAAAAGCACCGACGCTTCAGTGCTTCCGAAAGTTCGCGGGAGTTGTTGGAGGTGAGCACAACAAACGGCTCCACCCGGGATTTGATGGTTCCCAATTCGGGAATACTGACCTGCCAGTCGCCCAGAACTTCCAGCAGCATGGCTTCAAATTCCTGGTTGACCTTGTCGATTTCGTCGATCAGGAGCACGCTGGGTTCTTCCGTAGTAATAATCTGCATCAGCGGCCGGGGAATTAGGAAGTCTTCATTAAATAGGTCATTCTCCAGAGTCTCCCAGTCTTCATCCGATTTGCTGCTGGCTTGGAGGCTGAGCAGTTGTTTCCGGTAGTTCCACTCGTAGAGAGCCTTGCTTTCATCCAGTCCTTCGTAACATTGCAGACGGATCAAGGGCCATCCCAAAAAGTCACTCATGGCCTTGGAAAGTTCGGTCTTGCCGACTCCGGCCGGCCCTTCCACCAAAATTGGTTTCTTCAAACGGCGAGCGGCATTCAATACGATCGCGACAGCATCATCACAGAGGTAGCCATTTTCCTGAAGTCCGAGTTTAATGCTCTGATAGTCCTGCGCACGCGGATTTTCGACGGCTTGATTGACTGACACAATACTCACCTTCTAATAAAAATTTTAGTGTCCCGTTCCGGAGGTGCCTGCCCCACGCTAATCCTCCCCCACTGCACCAGGCCGGGAAAATATTATTCTAATCCGAAGAATACCCCGAGCCGGGGAATTTGTAAATCAGATAATTATTGTGTTGAATTATGTAGAAAATATATCTTTGGGCTGAGGGATTGAACCAAGCTGATCAAGCCCCGGGATCCTGATAAGATAGGTGAGGATGGGTTGATTGAAGCCCAAGAACAGAGCAGGCGGAAGAGGGAGGATTTCAAGGATGAAAATACGAGCGGTCATCCAGCGGGAGTTTCAGGAGCATGTGCGCAATTATAAATTGCCATTTTTAATACTGTTGATTCTGGGCGGGATTCTCATGGCCCTCTATACTGAGGTCGGTCCGACAGCCAACTCCCGGAACGTGCTTGATCCATTTTTCGAGCTGTTTGCCGTACTCTGCCCGCTGATCGGGATTTTTGCAGCGATGGATGCAGTGGTGGGGGAAAAGGAACGGGGGACCCTGGAGCTAGTACTGTCCAAACCGATTTCCCGGACCACCCTCCTGCTCGGCAAATTCTGCAACTATCTGCTGATCATAGTACCGTTGCTGGTGGGAGAATTAATTTTGGCCTATTATTGGGCTCAAATCTCGGGGATTTCCGCTTACCGCTGGCAGCTGCCGATGCCTCCCTTGGGGCAGTGGCTGGCGATGGTGGTGATCTTGACCGCAGTCTGCATGTACTATGTGGCGCTCACTATCTTTGTTTCCCTCTTCGCCCGGAGCACGGCGGCAGCGGGGTTGATCGGAATTGTGCTGATGGGGCCGGCCCATCCCTTGGGCGGCGAAATTCTGCGGCGAAGTTTACTCGTGCTGGGGATTCAGGATTTGGCGGAATTGCCGGTCATCCTCAAGCCGGTTATCAGTATTTTCGAGAAGTATCAAAAGCTGGGTTTAAGCAGCATCGCTGATTTTTGGATCGGCGTTGGTTCCTTGCTGCTCATAACCGCGGGGCTGCTGCTGCTCGGCGGCCAAATATTCGAACGACAGAACATTACCTTTCGGACGTAGGCTTTGAAGGAGTTGGAGCATGAATCGAAATGCGATCGAGGTTCAAGGATTAAGCAAACGCTATGGGAAACTGCTGGCGGTCAATGGAGTCAGCTTTGCAGTCGCTGCCGGCACCGCCTTTGGTTTATTGGGGCTGAACGGAGCGGGGAAGACCACCACCCTGAAAATACTAACTGGACTGATACGACCGGACCAGGGCAGCGCCACCGTAGCCGGTTATGATGTCGTTCGAGAACCGATGGCGGTTCGCCGGAACATCGGCTATGTTTCCGAAAATCCCGGCTTCTATTCCCGGATGAGCGCGGTCGAAATCCTGGATTATCTTGGCCGTTTGCTGGAGATACCGAACCGGCAACGTGCCCCGCGAATTGACTACTACCTCAATTTGGTGGGCTTGGAGCACAAGAAGCACGCTCAGGTAGGAGGATTTTCCCGGGGAATGCGCCACCGGCTTTCCTTGGCGCAGGCAATGCTCGGCGAACCGGCGGTACTATTCCTGGATGAACCCACCCTGGGGCTGGATCCGGCTGGGGCCAAGGGGATGCGCGATTTGATCAACCGGCTGAAAACCGAGCGGGAAGTGACGATTCTGATGTCTTCCCACGTCCTGCCGGAGGTGGAAGCGATCTGCGGCGAAGTCGGTATTTTCGACCGAGGCCGGCTGATCGCTCGGGACAGCGTCGAGAACCTGCGCCACACCGCCAGTGATAGTATGAATTTGGAGGTGGTGCTGGCCGAGCCGGATGAGCGGGTCGGTCAGCGGTTGAGCGAACTGCCCTGGGTCAACTCGGTTCAAAGCGAGGGCAATCGGATCTTGGTCAATGTCATACGGAATCAGGAAGTTCGCCCCCGGTTGCTCGAGCACATTTTCGCGGTCAATAAACAGATTCTCTCTTTTCAGATTAAAGAAAACAGTTTGGAAGACATTCTGCTCCGACTGGTTAAGCAGCCGGAAGATGAATCGTATTCATGGTAAAAGACGATTGGAATGAAGGAATGAACAGCATGACGATTTGTACGCGCATTCAAGAAGAAACCAAGATCCCGCTTGGCCGGGTCCAGGCGGTGGCGAATTTGCTCGACGACGGCAACACCATCCCCTTTATTGCCCGCTATCGTAAAGAAATGACCGGCGGGTTGGACGAAAACGATCTTCGCCTGATCGAGGAGCGGCTGAAGTTCCATCGCCAGCTGGAGCAGCGCAAAGAAGAGATCCTACGCCTGATCGAGGGGCAGGGCAAGTTGTCGGTGGAGTTGGAGCGGCAGATCCGGGAGGCGGTCAAGCCGGTGGAACTGGAGGACATCTATCTGCCCTTTCGGCCGAAACGAAAAACTCGAGCTTCCGCCGCTCGGGATCAGGGGCTGCAGCCCCTGGCCGAATGGTTGCTGGCCTTTCCGGCGGACCCGGCGCCGGAGGTGATGGCTGCCGGGTTTTGTTCGGAGGAGCTGCCGACGGCGGAGCAGGCGCTGCAGGGGGCGATGGATATCGTGGCCGAACAGGTGGCGGAAGATCCGGCGGGTCGGGGTTGGATCCGCAATTTCAGCCGCCAGCAAGGGATGCTGGTGGTCACAGCGATTGATGACGCAGTGGAATCGCCCTATCGGATGTATTATCACTATCAGGAGCAGGTGGCCAAGATTCCGCCCCACCGGATCCTGGCGGTCAACCGAGGGGAGCGGGAAAAAATCCTGAAAGTGGCGGTGGTGGTGGCGGCCGAGCCGATCATCGAATATCTCAACCGGCGCTGGGTCCGGCCGGGAAGTACTGCCGGCTGTGTGCAAAGAGCCGTTCTGGATGGCTACGCTCGGCTGATTAAGCCGGCGATTGAGCGGGATTTGCGGCATGAGCTGACGGAAAGAGCGGAAGCCCAAGCTACTCAAGTATTCACCCGAAATCTGAACAGCCTGCTGATGCAGCCGCCGGTCAAAGGGCGGATTATTTTAGGGCTCGATCCTGCCTATCGCACCGGTTGCAAGTGGGCTGTGATTGACGATACCGGGAAAATGCTGGCGGTGGGAGTGGTGTATCCGACGCCGCCGCAGAAGCAGGTGGCTGCGGCCGAAGCGATTCTGGTGGCGGCAGTCGAGAAATACGGCGTTAACGCTATAGCCATCGGCAATGGCACTGCTTCCCGGGAAACCGAGCAGTTTGTGGCGGCCATGATCAAACACCGGAATCTGGGAATTCCCTACACGATCGTGAGCGAAGCTGGAGCCAGCGTTTACTCCGCGTCCAAATTGGCGGGGGAAGAGTTTCCGGACCTGGATGCAGCTCAGCGGAGTGCGATTTCGATCGCCCGCCGGGTCCAGGACCCGCTGGCCGAGCTGGTCAAAATCGAACCCCGGGCGATCGGGGTGGGGCAATACCAACATGATCTGCCGCCCAAAGAGCTGGACCGCCATTTGACCGAGGTGGTGGAATCGGCGGTCAACCGGGTGGGGGTGGAGCTCAATACTGCTTCCGCTGCTTTGCTCGGTTATGTTTCCGGGCTTTCCCCGGCGGTGGCCCGAAATGTCGTTCATTACCGAGAAAACAATGGTAAGTTCAGCAGCCGCCGCCAATTGCTCAAGGTGGCCAAGCTGGGAGCCAAGGCTTTTCAGCAGGCGGCCGGTTTTCTCCGGATCGCGGAAGCCTCGAATCCGCTCGACGGCACTGCCATTCATCCTGAATCCTACGAGCTGGCCCAGCGGATTTTGGACCTGGTCCAAGCTCGGCCGGAAGAAGTCGGCACGCCGGGATTGGCAGGGAAGCTGGCCGGGTTGAACATCCCGCTGCTGGCCGAGCAGTTGTCGGCGGGGGAGCCGACCGTGCGGGATGTGATCGCCAGTTTGCTCAAGCCGCACCGCGATCCCCGGGAGGAGCTGCCGCCGCCGCTTTTTCGGACCGATGTGCTTAGTATCGAGGATTTACAGCCGGGAATGAGTCTGGTCGGAACCGTCCGCAATGTCGTCGATTTTGGAGCTTTTGTCGATATTGGAGTCAAACAGGACGGCCTGGTTCATCTTTCGGAGCTGGCCGAACGCTATATCCGCCACCCTCTGGAGGCGGTGGCCATCGGCGATGTGGTCACAGTGCGGGTATTGGCGGTGGATCGGGAGCGGGGAAAAATTGCCTTGTCAATGAGATCAGCGGATAACCAGCAGATACCAGACTAACAAGAACAGCGCACTCCACCAGCAGAGCAACGCCAGTAGTATGCCAGCCGGAGAGGGAGAAGCGGGAGCAGCCATCCCGGTTCGGTTGGGAACGTAGCGACGCTTGTAACCGGCGGTGAGTTGACTGATGAAGAGGATGCCGGCCAGCAACAGATGGAACAAGGCGGTTCCGGACAGCCAGCTCTGGCGGTAGGTAATCACGCCGCCGATCAAGGCCAGGACCAGTCCCGGCCAATTGCGGAGCGGAAAGAACTGGCCGTTCTGGATGGCGGCAATTGTGGCATAGCCAGTGCCCAGCGCCAGCCCGCCGCAAAATACGAAGATCCCAAAAATATCCAACCAGGGAATTTCGGGGCGGCCGGTCACCCCGAGTTTGATCAGGGCAATGTTTTTGATGACGGTGAAGAGGGAAACTTCAGAAAAATTCTCAATCGTACCGATCCCGATCACATAATCCTGGACTGATTGTTGGCGATCAAAGACCAGCAAATAATAAGGAGTTCCCTGGCTGACGGCGATCGATTGTTTGGCTTGGGAAAAATACCGTTCCTGGCTGAACGGCTCATAGCTGGTGGGCAGATTCAGCTGCCCGGACTGCAGCAGGAGGGCGCCAAAGCCTTTGGGCAATTCGTACGGCCAGGAGATATTTTGCATTCCGGACAGATCCGGACCGATGATGGCCAGGGTCGGACGTAAGCTGGCAGTCTCCGGTCGAACCGGGGTGAGCAAACTGACCGGCAGAATTTCAGTTTTGGCGGGCACGAAAACATATACATCGATTTCCCCCGGATTCGCCAGCCGACCGTAAATGGCCAGCGAAGCGGCGGTCGGATCAGGCAGGGAGTAGACCTCCCGGTCCGGCAAAAAGAGCCGGGGTTCAACTGCGAACTGCAAATCCTGCTCCAGCAGCGGCTGGTGTGCCTGCGCCGGCAGATTATATGAGAGAATAAGAAGGGAAGCCAGCACGATCAGCTGCAATAAACGGAATCGCATAATTCCCGACACCTCACTTTCATTGGAGAGGGCATGAATGATCCACTGTTTGGTTTCTTCTACCCTAATCATGGAAATCCTGCTCTTGTCCGCATAATTGTTGTTCCGCAGATCGCCGCCGAAACCAGACGGGAGTGAAACCATGATCGGATTTTTTCTTGGACTGATGATAATTTATGGACTAGCCAATTTATATGTCGGTCTTCGCGGACAAACATACCTGAAACAGTTCTTTCCCAAGCTGAACTCCTACTGGTATTGGCCGTTGTTTTCGCTGATTGCCGGTTCTTATCTCGTGGGGATGAGCTTCAAAGGGTCTTTGCCGGCGGCGATCGAATCGATACTGGTCTGGCTGGGAGCGTATTGGATGGCGGCGCTGATCTACCTGGTGCTACTGCTGGCATTGGTGGATTTGGCTCAGGTCTGGCTGCCGATTAAGAATTCCCAGCGGCCAACGATTGCCGTAGGCGTGCTGGTGGCTACCTTGGGCATCCTGGGCTACGGCAGCTGGAATGCGCAACACCCCCAGTTCCGACAGTATCAGGTGCAGGTGATGAAACCGGCTGCCGGGTTGAATGGACTGCGGATCGCGATGATTTCGGACATCCATCTGGGGAGAGAAGTGGGAATTGACCGCTTGCAGCGGATGGTTGACATGGCCAATCAGCTCCAGCCCGACCTGGTGGTCATCGTTGGCGACTTCACCGACCGTGATTACAATGTGCTCGAGCGGGCGTCGGTTTCGGCGGTGCTGCGGCAGCTGCAGCCGCGGTTGGGCAGTTATGCGGTCATGGGCAACCATGATTATTACGGCGGGATGGCGGCGGAATTGGTCGATGATCTGGAGCAGGGAGGGGTACGGGTTTTACGGGACGACAGCACCCTGATCGCCGACAGCGTGTATCTGGTGGGCAGAGAGGATCGGCGGCACGGTAATCCCGGCAATGGCAGCCGGCGGATGGAACTGTCGCAGTTACTGGCCGGGATCGATATCCAGAAACCAGTGATTCTGCTCGATCATCAGCCGGCCGAATTGGAGCAGGCGGATCAACTCGGAATCGACCTGATGCTGGCGGGACACACCCATAACGGCCAGTTATTCCCCTTCAATTTGATCACCCGCTACATGTTTGAAAATGACTGGGGTTATCTCCAGAAGGAACACTTGCAGAGCATTGTTTCTTGTGGATTCGGCACCTGGGGTCCGCCTGTCCGTTTGGGCAATACTCCCGAGGTAGTGGACATTACCGTTCAGTTTACCAATCAGTAGTTTTGCTGGGGCAGAGAAGCTCCGACCAGCTCCGCAGGGTAAATGCGAGAGGAAAAGGCAGGGAGGAATGGCGGTAATTGTTTGAATCGTTGGGGAATTATGTCTATCTATTGATTTTCCTGGCACGGGTGGCGGATATGTCGCTGGATGTACTCCGGATACTCATGCTCACCCGGGGCAAAAAACTGACCGCAGCGGCAATCGGATTTGTCGAGGTCAGCATTTTTCTGCTGGCCCTCTCCCAGGTCTTTGCCGGAGGATTCAACGATATTTTCAAGGTGGTGGCCTATGCCGCCGGCTTCGCTACCGGCAATTACGTCGGCAGTCTGATTGACGAGCGGCTGGCGATTGGTCATCGTTCACTCAAACTGTTTCCGGCGGAAGAACATGTTCAGGATTTTCTCGACCAATTCCGAACTGCCGGCTTCGGGGTGACCTGCGTCCCGGGGACGGGACAAGGGGGGGAGCGAACGCTGCTCTACGTCCTGATTAAACGCAAGGACACTAATCGGGTGCTGGACTTGATCAAGGACATCGATCCCGAAACATTCTACAGCATCTCCGACACCAGGGAAATCAGAGGCGGAGTTTTCCCGGGCAGACGAAAGGGGATTTGAGCGATGTTGGAATGGGGCGGAAGGAATTGCCGATGAAAAACCGGGACAATAAACCGAATTGGGCCGGCCATGGGAGCCGGCTCTGGCAACAAAGGATCGGCTGGCTGGTGGTCCTGCTCGGTTTAGCTGGGCTGGCGGTGCTTATTGTCTCAGGTGTGGTCGGCTGGCAGTTGACCCATCCGCCCCGGGTAGCCGTTGATCAGACCCCGGCGGCTTTGGGACTGAGCTATGAGCCGGTGAGCTTTTTCAGTCGGGATGACGGCGTCGAGCTTGAGGGTTGGTTGCTGCCGGCGGCGACCAATCGGCGAACGGTGATTCTGGCCCATGGCTACCGGCGCAACCGCCTTCACTCGGATATTCAGTTGCTGGACTTGGCGCGGGTTTTGGTGGCAAACGGGAACAATGTGCTGATGTTCGATTTCCGCAATTGCGGGGAATCGGGGGGTGGGCTTACCTCAGTCGGCCAGTTTGAGGTCAACGATTTGCTGGGGGCGGTGGATTTTATCCGGGACCGACCGGAACTCAGCCGGAAAGTCGTTGTGCAGGGCTTCTCGATGGGGGCGGCGACAGCGATCCTGGCCGGGAGCCGGGAACCGGCAGTGGCGGCGGTGGTAGCCGATTCCGCCTTCGCCGATCTGAAACCTTATCTGGAAAGCAATCTCAGCCTCTGGACCGGTCTGCCGGCGGTTCCCTTCAATCGTGCTTTTCTGTTGGTGACCCCGCTGCTGACCGGGCTGCAACCGGACCAAGTGAGCCCGGTGGCGGAGATTCCCGGATTGAACGGACGCAAGGTGCTGCTCATCCACGGGGAAGCGGACATTGACATTCCTCCGAGCAATAGCGAGCAATTGCAGGCTGCCTGTCCGGGCGCTGAGTTGCTGCGTTTTCCGGGGGCTGGGCACGTCCGCTCGCTGCTGATCGATCGAGAGCGGTATCACCGGGAGCTATTGCGTTTCCTCAACACTGTTTAAGTCGGCCCAGCAACAAGAGTGCGATGGGGGACCGGCACCGCGATCCGGTCAGGAGTGATAGGTCAGGGTGATAGTGCGGGTCGATTCTTCCCAGGCGATCTCGAAGCCCAGCTGTTCGGCTACGAACCGCAGCGGCAGCAGCATTCGATCATGCACCAGCTGGGGCGGGACCGGCAAGGAGTGGCGAGCGCCGTTGGCCCAGGCCTCGGGGCGGTCGGGCCAGAGCCGAACAGTAGAGTATTTGGTTTGGACCGTCGCCTGCTGCAACTCCTGATTCCAGTTCACTGTGCCCCCGACGGCTTCGACCAAAGCGCGGAGTGGGAGCAAGGTTCGGTCATTGACAATGAGTGGAGCAGTTCCGCGTCCGGGATCGATTTCTTTACTTTCCCAATTGACGGTCATATAAGGATTCTCGATTTGCAGCACAATCGTGGTAGTACGCGGATTCTGCTGCTCCATCAGATTGGGACTGATGGCCGGAGGCATCATGACGCATGCCTCATTGGATGGTTGGCCTTCACTGCCACCGAAATAAACCGGACGGACCAGGTAGCAATAGGTTAAACCTTCGTCAACTGTAAAATCGGTGTAATAGGTTCCGGCGATCGGGGAATCGGTCAGCGGCCGCGAGTTTTCTTCGCCGCTGCGAAGGCCGCGAAATAGATTAAAACCAATAACGGTGGGGTCAGTCGGACGACTCCAGCTTATGAAAACCCGGCCTCGGCTGGAAACGGCCCGCATTGCAATCGGGACGGCCGGAACCGGGGTCGGATCGGCGGTTCCAACAGTGAGCCGATTGCTGCTGGCTAGCAGCTGGTAACTATCGTTCGCGAACAGACGAAATACATAGTGCCCCGATTCCCGGGGAAGGTCAAAGGTCAAAGCTCCGCTTTGCCGACCGTCCAGGTATCTGCTTGCCAACCAGGATTGATTGGGGGCGTCGGCCGAGTAGAGGCCGATCCAGTCAGTGCTGTTGCCGGGTGCTCCCGAATAGACGACAGTAATCGAGTCATCGGAGCTGGCGATCGCTGAGATGATAGGGGCGGTGTCGGTAACTTCGGCAAAAGCGGGGCTGGCAGTCAGCAGTAACAAAAATAGCAGCACACCAAGGCCGACTTTGTTCACAAAGATCACTCCTCCGTTGCAATGGCTATAATCAACCATACACCGGAGTGAAATCGGTGTCAAAAACGAAGTGATTGCACGGATCTTAAATTTTTATAACGATCAATTCTCCGCCTGCCGGACGGCCGCCGGTTTTACGGCTCTAATGGCTGCGGAGCGGACATACTCTTCGGCCTGGCTGCCAGGAAACCAGTCTTTAATAAACTCCCGGCTGGCGGGATTGACAATAACCGCCGCATCAGAGAAACCGATGACCAACAGCAGCGATTCAATCTTGGCTGCCGGCAGGGCGCCTGCGATACAGCCGCAATAAGCATCGAGACAGGTCTGCATTTCCGCCGGGATCGGCTTTACCGCTACGATATCCGAAATCGCCAGCCGGCCTCCGGGCTTAAGCACCCGAAAGGCTTCGGCCAGGACCTGGCCTTTATCGGGCGAGAGATTGATGACACAATTAGAAATGATAACGTCGACGGAACTGTCGGCGACGGGCAGATGTTCGATTTCCCCCAGCCGAAACTCGACGTTGGCGCATTCGTCGGCCCGGGCGTTGGCTCTGGCTTTGATTACCATTTCCGGAGTCATATCGACGCCGATCACTCGACCCGAAGGGCCGACCTGGCGGGCCGCCAGAAAGCAGTCAAAACCGGCGCCACTGCCCAGATCAAGTACAATTTCACCGGGTTTGAGTTCAGCAATGGCTTGAGGATTGCCGCAGCCTAAGCCCAGATTGGATTCGGCAGGTGCAGCCGCCAATTCGACTTCGGAATACCCGATCCTGATTGCCGCGGCCGGTCGATTCAGGAGTTCGCTGCCGCAGCCGCAGGACTCAGCACTGCAACAATGACCGCCGGAACGGGCGATGTCAGCATAGCGTTCGCGGACCTGACCCCGTATCTGATCAGCTTCAGGCGGCGTTTTTTTCGTTTGCATAATTTCTCCTCGCTAATTCCTGATTATTGATGACCATAATTCCAGCTAGTAACATTTGTTGTTGTCTGAGCAGCTGGCCAGGTTTTTGATTCGTTCGCGATCGGCGTTAGCCTCAGAGCAATCACGCAGAGTCACCTGCAGCCAGGCCGGCAGTGCCGGCGGAGCAGTGTTCGCCAGCGAATAATACACCCAGCGACCATGCTTGCGGCTTTGCAGCAGGCCGGCCTGCACCAGTTGACCGAGATGGCGGGACGCGGTGGCGCCCGAAACCTGAAGCAAATCAGTGATTTGGCAGGCGCAAAGCTCTGGATGATCGATCAGAGCGATAACGATGCGCAGCCGATTCCGGTCGGAGAGGGCTTTCAGCAGCGATAGGAGCTTATCCACCAGACGTCTCCTTAGTTGCATAGTTAGCCAAACGACTAAGTATAGTATATGGGCAGTTCTTGTGTCGGTCAAGCGTGGGCCTCTTCAGATGAGTTGCTCAAAAATGATAGTGATCATTCTTTTTCAGAAGTCGAATAATCCACCAAATAAACCCGGCAACTGCCAGGCTGAGAATTATCCAGAACTCAAAGCGGTGCAGATCTTGTAATATAAGTTCAGCGATCTGACCGAACAGAAATCCTCCGAGCGTAAAAAAGGTGGACCAGAGCAACCCTCCCAACGCATTGAGGAGCATAAACTTTTTTTGGTCAAAACCGCTCATGCCAATCACGAAGGGACTTAATGTCCGCAATCCGTAGAGAAAGCGAAAACCGATGATAAACGAATACCGGTGATGGGAAAGGAAATTTCGGATCTGAACGGATTTAGTTTGCCAGGTTGGCCGACGGGCCAGCAATCGGGGTCCCCGGTGTCGGCCGATTTGGAAAAATACCTGATCGGTAGCGAAAGTGGCCAAAAAAAGCACCACAATCACCCACGTTAGTTGAAGATACCCTCGGCTGGCTAAAAACCCGGCAATTATTGCGATAGTTTCGCCTTCCAAGACCGCTCCGATGATGAGCATGAAATAGCCGTATTGAATAATGAGGTTTTCAATTTGCATGCTTTGTAGTTCGCCATTTAGGAGAAGTTTCCTCTCGGCAGACGTTGAGCAATGTTTCGATGATAGCAGGAAGCCCCGGCTCGAATTTGATAACGGGATTATTGTTGCGATGTATTCCTTCAGTTCATTAGCAACAAAATCAGACCGGTTTTTTGCCGATGCTCGAGCAGGAAAACTATCCAAAGAGTGGAAAGTACAAGTGGAAAGTACAATATATACTTTTCGGTAAAGTTGGTACTGCCGGCTAAAATCGAGCCCGGCATCCCGAAAATTACGTTGTGGAGTTGATATAGAATTTGAAGCTGAAGAACCGCACCACCATGCTGTTAGCGTTGTTGTTCGGAATTTTTGTTTTCATGGCGGGTTGCGCGGCGCTGAATTCGAACTCGAAAAGTGGGGAGCAGCCGGCGCCATCCTTTTCATTTATTTACATGAGCGATACCCAGCCGGATCCGGAGAACAATAATTATTCTAGCTGGGGAGAATTGCTCAAGAAGGCGGCGGGCAAGAACCGACCGGCATTCATCATGATTGGGGGCGATCTGATCAATGACGGCAATGATCAGGAGGAATGGAATAGATTCTTTGCCGCCGGCGGAGAAGTCCTGAAAAACATGAAACTGTACCCGGCAGTAGGAAATCATGAGAATCCCGAGCTGTTCAGGCGTCTATTTGAATTACCTTCGAATGGACCTATAAACCGGCAGGAAACATTTTACTCGTTTGATTACGGCAATGCACACTTCACTGTCTTGGACAGTAATGCCATGGGCGGGGCGGAGCAGGAAGATCTGGCTTGGCTCCAAAAAGATCTTTCGAGTACTAAGCAGCCGAATAAAATAGTGATGTTTCACCATCCTCCCTATCCGGCGATTGCAATTCCCAAGGATATGGATCGGGCGCAGGCGATACAGCAGGCGTTTGTGCCCATATTGGAGGCGAACGAGGTGGACCTGGTGCTGTCGGGTCATCAGCATGTGTACATGCGGACTTTTCCTCTGCGCCATGGGAAGCGGGATGAGCATGGGATTGTGTACTTGATCGGCAATTCGGGAGGCAAGCACTATCCACCTGGAAGTTTCGATTATGTTGCCAGCATTCACCAGGGCAGCCCGGTTTACACCATCGTTAGTGTCGAAGCTGAGGGGATTGTCATTGAAACTTGGGATGCTGCTGGCAACCTGGTGGATTCCACCCGGGGACCGATCCTGTCTGCTGAACAGAGCGGGCAACTGATTTCGATCAGTGGTGACGGGATTGCCGGGAAGCGGGAGCTGCGCTTGGGGGAGCTGGCTCAGCTTCCGAATAGCGGCTTTGAACACGTTTACTCTACCGTCAACACTTGGCCTACCCCCAAATTTTATGCGGCAAAAGGACTGACCGTGCGCAGCCTATTGCAAGCGGCGGGGGTGCTGGACGGGGCGCAGGTCGTTACATTTCGTTCCCCTGACGGCTATCAGATCAGCCTGACCCGGGAGCAACTGCTGGAACAGCCCCGCTTTTATTTTCCCCAGGCTGCCCAGGGAAAAGATGATGGGGCCGAGCCGGTTGAACCGATCATCGCGTATGCGTTCAAGGAAGGATCCACTGACCTGGAGGCGGTTCGAACGGAAGCGCCGTGCCTGATATTCGGCCAAAGCCACCCGAGGGAGCAAAGCAATCCGGCTTTTGTGGAAAAAATCTCCGAAATCATTATTTCCAATCAACCGGCGGCAGCTTGGGAATCAGCCGGGACATTTCCTACCGCCGGCCGAATTGCGGCTGGAGAAACAGTGAAATTGCAGCACCGTCAGCTGGGAACGGTCAAGATTCACTACACGCTGGATGGGAGTGAGCCGACGGAGCTATCCCCGATCTACAATATCAGTACCTATCAACCGCAACTAAATGTTCCCATAGCTATCCCGCGAGACACCGTGATCAAGACATTGGTAGTTGGTTTCGGTAAGAAAAACAGTAGTGTCAGTGAGTTTAGATTTGATGTGCAGTGAATTGGAGGGCGTTCAATGATGGGGAAGAGCACATACAGATGGCGGCAGTGGCCGGGAGTGGTCGCGGTGTTGCTGTTGGTGGCGATGATTGTTTTCTGCGGAGGTTGTTCCTCCTCCAGTAAAAACAGAGACAGCGGCGATCCCGAATATGAATCCCGGGTGATTACTATTGAGGGTCTGCAGGCCGGAAATGAAGCCGATAGCGTTTTGGCCGAAATCTCGGTCCAGGACTTGCGGAAGCTGCCGCAGCATGAACTCAATGCCAGCTACAAGCGAACCACCGGACTGACTGAAGAATTTAAAATGAGCGGGCCCTACCTGCAGGAGGTTGTTCAGTCGCTGGGCGGCAGGCTTGAGGATTATGCCGGAATCGGAGTGGTCGGCCGAGACGACTACTATTGTCTGCTTTCCAAAGAAATCATTGCCGCTACGCCGGATCTGATGCTGGCGATTACTATCGACGGGGAAGCCAGGCTGGATGAAGAAAACGCACCGGCCCGGCTCGCGGTCCAAGGTCAGTTCGGTCCGTATTGGGTGAAACAAGTCGAAAAGATTATTCTTTACAAGGAGATTCCGGAGAAGAATATCACTTCGGTTTGGGTGTTCGCTAATTTGGCTGCCGGGATCGAGCCGTATAAGTATGAATATTATGGGAGCAAGGATAATGCGATTGATTTGGAACAGGTGTTTTCTCGACTGGACCATGTTGACAATAAAGCCTTCTTTACCATGAAATCTTCCGACGGGTTCAAGAAAAACGAAGTTATCAACATGGTCAAATCCCGCTATTACATCAAGATTGAGGGTGCTGATGCTCCCACCAACGTGTCGCCCTATATCCGATTGGGCATGAATGTACAGAATATTGCCTGGGTATCGACCAATGCCGATGCCGCCATCTTCCCGGAAAAGCTGCAAACCTATATGGAGGCGGTCGAAATTGGAGGGGAAAAAGGCCTCCCCTTGGACGAAGTGCTGTATGAAACCGAGGTCAAAGCAGTTAAGAACCAAGTGTTCGACCTCCTGGGAACCAATGGCGAAAAGATCACGGTTTCCGGAATGGATCTGCACCGGGGGATACTAGTGAAGCGGGACGATGGTTCGGCTCGCGTGGTTTGGGACAAGGAGGTTGGCCATAAAAATATCAACAACCTGTTGCGGATCCGACTGATTGATGCGGCGGCAGCTGGCTCCGCCGGCGGAGCCACAGCCCCAAGCGCTGATACCGTTTTGACTATTACCGGCGACGGAATAAGCCGCCCGTCCTATTATTCATTAGCCGCTTTGCAAGGGATGAGAAAAGCATACGTCGAACAGGTGATTTCGGTCGTGAACAATTTTCCGACTCGCAAATTTGCGGTCGCCAAAGGAGTGAATATGGCTGATCTCCTGCGAGAGGCCGGGATCAAGAGCAGCGCCCGGAGCCTTTTGGTTGAGGCTAAAGACGGCTATAAAGCATCGCTGAGCACTGAGCAGCTGTTCGGCAGAAGATATTGCTATCCGGAATTATTGGCGGGCAGCAGTGATCATGCGCAGGAGGTCAAGCCGGTACTGGCCTGGGCGTACGGTGAAGGCCAGGATCTGTCTCGGGCTCAACCGGAAGAGTTGCGGTTGGTCATCGGCCAGCAGGGTCTGAACGACGTCAACACCGCAGTTTCAGTACGAATGATTTCCAAAATAACCGTTTCCACCAAAAATCCCGGACGATGGTCGAAACCCGTGGCAATCCTGCAGGGAGGGCGGATTGTGCTCAGCCACGAGACAATCGACCAAGTAAAGTTGTACTACACCCTAAATGGTGATGAGCCCAATCAATTTAGTCAGGTTTACAATCCCAGTACAACCTACTTCCAACCGGATTTAATTCAACCTATTCCAGTCACCGGGAGCGGGGTGCTCAAGGTAAAAGCTGTCGGCTATGGGAAACAGGACAGCGAGGTGCTGACTTATGCCTATTAAGCAAGTAGTATTTGTGCTGGCGCTGCTGGTCGCCATAGCTGTCCTGGTTTCCGGGTGCGGGCTAACCGCTCCGGCACCTTCAGACCTGGAGACAGCCGCTTTCAACCAACTTTTGGCCGAACACGTTAACGCTCGGGATTTTAGCGATATCACCCAGCAAATAATGACTGGCGAGCGGCAGGAGAAATTCAAGGCGGTGCACCGGGTTTATGACACTCCCCAGGGCGACTATGCCTTTATCAGCGAACCGGGCGGCTACAACGGTCCGATATCATTGGCAGTGGTGATCGACAAGAAGACCAGCACCATCCGGGGGATGAGCATCCTGGCGCATACCGAGAGCAAGGATTTCGTCCGGGATATGGAAAGCAAGTGGTTTACCGATCGGTTCAAGGGTAAGCCGGCGGCTAACTACCTGAGTCTGGCTCGGTTGGAAGCAAATCGGGACAACGAGATTATTGCTATTACCGGAGCGACGGTGACGACTGAAGCGATCACCAACGGCGTTAATGCCTGTCTGGGGGTCTATCGGGAAGCGGTATTAGGGCAAACCGCGGAGGCGGTGCCGGATGCGGTTCACCTCACGCCGAAAGCGGGGCTGGATTCTCTGGAGACGGGTAGCCTGAGTATTCGAGCATCCGGGGAAGTTCGGGGAACAGTTACCCTGGACCAGATTCGGGCAATGCCGAGCGTGATTCGGACAATGAGCATCCGGTCGACGACTGGGACGACCACACACCGGTTCCGAGGGACATTGCTGGCGAATGTTATTGCTGCTGCCGATCCGACTCTGTTGACCCGCTATAGCTGGGTGATCCCGCGCGGAGCCGATGATTATATGTCTCAAATCGCAATGACGGAAGTTAAGGCGGAAAATTCAGTCTTTCTAATGTATGAGGACAATGGCAATCCACTGCTGACCAAAGACGGCAAACCGGCGGGAATGCGAGTGGTGGTAATAAATGATGTTTTCGGCCAGCGGTTTACGAATTACTTGACTGAAATTGCATTGGAGTAATCCCAACTATCCTTTTATGGCTCTAAATATGGTAGAATAACAAAAAAATATGCCGAATTGTGATATTCCGAGTTCATTTTTCTAAGGCCGACAGGTTATGAGAATGAACCGATGGGTATAGTTGGAAACGGCTGTGCCTCCCGTTTTGGAAAGGAATACGCGGTAGTGACGCGTGTATTAACGGGTGGCCTCCTTGTGCCACCCGTTTTTTCTGTTCGCGGGGCGGGAGGGCTTTTAGCTTGATGTTAAAAAACCGGCATTTTCGAACACTTTGTTGTATCCTAATCTGTATTTTGGTACTGCCGGGTTGTGGGCAGCCGAAACAGGCCGTGCATAAACGGGAGTTTTTTGCCATGGACACCTACATCAGCTGTCAGGTGATATCCGCTGACGAGGCAATGGCCGAGGCGGCTCTCGATCGAGTGGAAGCGACTTTCATTGAAATCGACCGCCTGACCAATCGGTTTCAGGCAGAATCGGATATTGCGGCGGTGAATCGAAACGCCGGAACAGCGCCGGTGGTCGTGAAGGATGATGTTTACCGGATCGTGGCTACTGCTCTGAACTGGTCCGAGCAGACGGGTGGTGCTTTCAACATACTGATCGGTGCGGCAATGGACCTCTGGGGATTCGGCAGCAAGCAGCCCCGGGTGCCGGAGACCGGCGAACTGGCAGCTATTCTTCCCCTTACTGACTACCATCAGGTCCAGATGGACGATGCGAAATCAACCGTCTTCCTGCCCCGCCAGGGGATGGTAATCGATCTGGGCGGAATCGCCAAGGGGTATGCAACGGACAAGGCGGTTTCCGTTTTGCGGGAATTGGGGATCCGGGACGCTTTGATCAATGCCGGAGGCAATGTCTATGCCCTGGGAAACCGGGCCGACGGTACTGCTTGGAAGGTGGGGATTCAGGACCCGCGCAACCCCCAGGGAATAAAAGCTGTACTCCAAGCCGGCGATGCTGCGCTGGTTTCATCCGGTGATTATCAGCGCTATTTCGAGGTAGCGGGCATCCGCTATCATCATATTTTGGATCCCGCCACCGGCAGTCCGGCGAGAGCCAGTGCCGGGACAACAATTATCATGGATTCAGCAACGGTGGCAGATGTGCTGTCCACCGCTCTTTTCGTTATGGGTCCTGCCCGAGGAATTGCATTTGCGGAGCAGCTTCCGCAAGTCAAAGCCGCTTTGATTCTGACTGAGGATGGAGGGATGTTTGGAACCAGTAATTTCGGCTCCTATCTGGCGGATCAATAACTGTCCGGCCAGAATCGAAGAAGGCCTGGAGGAAGACTGAATCTTGACCATAATGGGCAATCGGATGTTGAGTTGAAAAGGAGGAAAACGATGAGAGGATGTGTCGGCCGAAATCACCGATTCGATCCGAGCGCTTGGTCCCGTCGGTTATTGGCGATTTTACTCGCAGTTACCCTTCTGGTTTCCAGCGTTCCAATTTTTCCGGGAGTCAGTCGGGCGACGGAAGATCAATTGACCGGCAATACTGTACAGCCAGTGCTGGTGGTCAGCGGTAACGGGGCAATTGCGCAAGCTTACACCAAGGACACGATCAGCAACGAGCGGTCCTATAGCTTAGAAGAGTTGAAAGAACTGGAATCCATCACCCAGCTCTATTCAACCATCAATACCACACCAACTCGGAGCATATATCTGGGCAAGGGCATTTCGGTCGAGAGATTGCTGCAGGAATCGAATGTACCCGCCGGAGATTATGCGACGGCTGCCATAGATGTCGTTTCCAGCGACGGCTATACGGTCAGATTCGATCCCAATAAAACCGGCAACTCGGCGACCAGAGGGAAGCCATTGCTGACTCCGGCCTTCAGTGTCAATCGGTATTATTATCCCAACATTCAGGAATTGGAGGTTGGTCTCGAGGGCGAGACGTATACATACTCCAACGCGGAGAACGCAGCGCTGGGGGCGGAGCCGGCACGGACTATGCTGGCCTGGGAAAGAGCTGGCGAGAGGGGAGAACCGGAAATTGTTCCGACCACCGATCTCCTGGAAACAGTGACCCCCTTGTTGCTGATGGTGGGGCAGCAGCATGTCGGAGAGCAGAATAACCCGCTCTTCAACCAGACGGTGAACAAAATTGTGGTGGGTGGAGCGGTGACCGAAACCGCAGTCACCATTGATGGAGCCGGAAAAACCAGAAGCGAAATCTTGATGATGCCGCGGGCTGACCGCGAGTACACATACACCACGAAAAAAGGCTCGGTTACCGATTATGCTCGAGGCGTTCCGTTAGCGGTGCTATTGGAGCAGTATGACGGTGAGGCGGTGGTTAGCTTCACGGCGGCCGATAATTATCCGGTGGCCGCTTCCGGCAAGACGGTGGCCGAGTTGGTCAACGGAAATTATCTGCTGGCCTATGAAAAAGGAACCGGTACCGCTGACTTGACAGGCATCTTCGGATCCGCGAATGTTGACGGCAATACAGTGCAGGGCTATTTCACGCTCTATGGCGACGGCGTCAGTCCCGCCAAAATGATCAACAACATAGCGATTACCGACGATTCCGGAATCGATTTCGGCAACAGTGCCTATAAACATATTACCAATGGCGGAATCAGCGGGCAGGATGGTCCCTATGACCTTGATGCCATCACCGGCGCGACGTTAACTATCGAAGGTCCCGGAGTGGTATCTAGTGTTGCCCTCCCAATCCGAGAACTGGAAGCACAGAATGCGGGAGCATACCGTGGCGCCTATACCGATTCCCGGGAGGGGGCGGAATGGACCCTGCAATACGAGGGCATTCGGCTTTCCCATATCGTTCATGGCATGGCCAGCGGCTCCAATGGCATCAATCTGACGGACGTTGCCCACCGGGTGCTGCTGAAAAATCGAGTCCGTCAAACCATAGCCGAATTTACCTTGGAGGAAGTTGCAGCTGCGGAAGCAGCCGAAAAGCCGATCATCATCGCTTATGGCAGCGGAATGCTGGATGACAGCCAGGTTGCTCCGTTTGTTTATGTGGGCGCGGCTGGGTATAAATCCGCTCTGGACAATGATGACGGGCCGATCAAGTTGGTCTACGACAAAACCGCTTTCGCAACAGATCCCAATCCCGATTATACCGAGTTCGGCAACGTGGCCTATATATATCTTGAGCAGGAAAGCACCCCCGGCTTCAAACACGATACCGCACCCTACAATACACCGGAAAATTCCCAGTATGTTTTAACCGTCACCGGCGATAAAATCGGGCGGGAGGTCAATTACACGGTCGAACAATTGGAGAATATGGTTAGCTATGATGCTGACGGCGAACCGGAAGCGAATGGCATGGGCTATCGTGATGAATACAGTCTGGCCAACAACGCCTACTGGTATGTAAACCAGTATGAAGGGATCCAGCTCTGGAAACTGTTGCGAAAATCCGGACTGCCAGCCAGCGCTGCCGCCGATGGAAATACATTTGTGTCGTTTACTGCTACCGACAATTACAAGGACTTTGATCGCTTCACCCTGGAACAGGTCTTTAATCCGGATGCCTTTGGCTTCTATGAAAAAAATCCGGCGGATCTCAATGACGGTACTTACACCGGTGACGATGCCATTGATTTGAGAAAAACCGGCTATCCAGTGCTGGTGGCGTACGGGGTCAACTCCTATCCGTATGTAATCGATAACGACCTGGATGGGTATATGAGCGGTCTATCCAATGACGGCGGTCCGCTGCGGATTATTTCCGGCAAGCTGAATTACAGCCATGCCAACGGTTCCAAACAGGCTAAGCTGCTGGACAAAGTTATTGTCGGTGCAGATAGCTATTACAGCACCCATAAATATAATCCCAATTACAACGGTCTTTACCAGCAGATCGCCGATGCAGCGATCCTTAACGTGCGAGTGATGGCGGACGGAAATGAATTGAAGAATCTCAATTTTACCGTCGGAGAACTGGAAGAATTGCTGTACGGCGGCAGTTTAACCAGTGCTCAGCTGAAAGAAGCCAAGATTAAAGGTTTTTACGAAGCGTACAAGAATGGAGCTTTTTACAACGACCTTTACGAAGGGCTGAGCCTGCCGTATTTCCTGGAGCAGGTTGTGGAGCTGCCGGGCTATAAAGGCACGATTGCCTTCAGCAATGGCACTTCCAGTCTGGAAATGGGCCTGGAGTCAGCGCTCGCATTTTCCGGCTGCAATGGGACGACTGGCTTGAACGGACTGTCGCCGGTTATTGCCTACGCCAAGAATGGGGCTCCGCTGGTCAATAGCAAAAAAGCAGCGGAGGGTTATGAAGGCGATGTTGTTCTGGCGGAGGGGACAGAATATGAACATACCATCACCGTCAAGAACAACGGCGGGCCGCTGGCGGTGCTTTTCCCCCGGATTTCTCCCAGCGCGACTACAGCCGATTCGCTGACATCCATAACTTCCATCACCATCAACCTCATGCCCGATAAGTACGCACACACTGAGTTGCCGTACAGCGACTTAGCCGGTAACGGCATTACTTTCAGTGGCGAGGGACTGCGGCTGAGCGGTTCGAAGACCTTTACAGTGGCGGAGATCGAGGGCAAACAGACCTTGGCGGTAACCGGAGATTACAATATCAAGAAAAACAGCGATAGCCAATCCCAGGTACGCTATCGAGGCATTCCTCTCTATGCGTTCCTGAACTCAACTGACATTGGCTTGAAACCAAATGCCGACCAGGTTATCGTCACTTCTTCGGACGGCACCAGCCAGACCTTCAGCCTCAGCGAAGTGTATAAATCAAACTATGTCAACGCACAGAATCCAGCGATCAACAACCTGCAAATGATCCTGGCATACGGTTCTGCTCCGGTGACGAATCCCGATCCTGAAGACGGTAAACCACTGGTGCAGGCAAAAACGGCTGAAGCCGGCTACGTTGAAGCTTACGGCAACAGCGGCGGCCCGATTCGCCTGATAGTTGGCCAAACCGATAGCGAGGATATCAACAGCGGAAAGCTGGTCAAGGATGTCGTCGCCATCGAGGTGACCGCCTCCGAGATGGTGAGCTGGAATCACAGCAGCAGCGCGGTATACCAACAGTATCTGGATAATACCTTCCAGCTGCAGGTTGTGGACAGCAGCAATCAGTCGTTGCTGGATAAAACCTACACTGTGGAACAATTTGAAGCCTTTGCTCAGTTGGTGGAAAGAGACAACATCACCTGGATCGGAACCCAGGAATGGGAAGGCATCAATCTCTGGGATTTCGTGCTGCAGGAAGCAGGCTCTATTCCCGGGATCGCTGATCCGACCACGGTCACCGCATTCGCTGCGGACGGGTTTAACAAGGAATTGCGAAGCATTTTTGGCCTGGACGCGCTGGAGAATGGCATCAAGGACGGGGAGAAGAGGGTGCCGATAATAATCGGGTATGCGGTCAACGGCTACCCTCTGGTCCCGGGCACAAACAGTGAAGGCTACACGGCTTTAGCGAACAATGGCGATGGGCCGCTTCGCCTGATGACTCACCTCAACCAAGGGGCATGTCTCAAACAAACGGTAAAACTGGTGGTCAAAGTCGGCGGCGGTACTGAACCGGAGCCGATTACCGAAAAAGATTTCAACATCTACGGTCTCAGCTCCGGCACAGTGGCAATGGACATCAAGGCCATCAAGAACATTTCCCAGGGTGCCGGGGGCAAGGTGATCACTTCCTACAATTGGTTTGGAGATCATGATGGCAACAGCGAAACGCCGAAAGAAGCCGGGGCTGACCTGGTCAAGGGCGCCTTTCTGGCCGACCTTCTGGCAGCCCAAGGAATTGCCGGCAATGGGGTAACGGTGGATGTAGTTACCACCGACGGCTACAGCGGGCCCGGCTACGCCGGGCTGACCTTGGAAAACATTGCTAGCCAGGCTTACTTTGTGGCGTATGACCGGTCAGTCGATAATGGCGTGACCTGGACCGCATTCAATGATGCCGACAAGAGCACTCCACCGGCGATCGCCACCGTGCGGATTTACCGCAATTACGATGATGGCAGCACCTGGTACAATCGGGTGACCAACGTCAAGGGTGTGAAGGTGACTGTCTCCGGCAGTCAGGGGACCACCATTGAATCCTTCACTGTTACCGGAGGAGCCGGCGAGGTTGTCTATTACGTTGGGGGCAGTCATGAGCGGACATTTAAGGGGTTGGCCAACGGAGCTGGAAAAATCTCGGCCAGCTATACCTACAACGGAGCGACGCATTATGTCAAGGGGGCCTATCTGGCCAGCCTGCTGGCGGATGCCGGGATCCCCGCTAACGCCCTGATTACTGTTAACACCAGCGATGGCTACACCAAATCAACATACCAGAACATATCCTATGCTGAGGTTGTGGCTCAGAACTATTTTGTAGCCTACGATGTCGGGGAAGGGACCGAGAGCTTGACGCCGGTGGCCGACACGGACAACTCCCAAGTTACGGCTTCTTACCGCATATATCGTAACTTTGATGAGGGAACCGCCGGCAAGAAGGAAAACCGGATTAAAGGCGTGGTCGGCGTGGCCGCCGGGATACCCAGCTCCTTCGCGCTCTATCCCGCTGATGGTAGTGCCGGCAGCCTGCCCTTAGCCGGAATTCGATCGATTTCGATGGACAAAACGAACGGATTATGGGTCAGCACCTATGGCGGTGGGGTTGCCTATAAGCCGGCTGGAGCCGGTGGCTTCACCGTGTACAATAAAGCCAGCACCCCGGCTCTGGCCACCGCGGTTGTTTCGGCAGTTGCGGCGGATGCGGAGGGTGGGGTCTGGCTGACGCAAAACGCCAGTTACACCGATCCCGGCGGCAACCAAGGGGTAGCGTACCTGAAAGATGGCGCAATCACTTATTACACCACCGAGATCCCTGGCACCATTCCCCACAACTATGTCCAGGAAATCCAGATCGATGCCGCCGGCAACGTCTGGTTCGGTTCTTTCGGAGGACTGACCAGGTACAGCCCAGCCACCGGTGCCTGGAAAACTTGGAATACGTCAGATGGATTTCCCGCCATGTCGGTGGACAATCTGATTCTTGACCAGCAGGGCGGCGTTTGGTGCGGATTCTATCCGGATGGAGCGGGGACCGAGAGCGATCCCTTCGTCGGTGGTTTCGCCTATCTCGACAGTAATGAAAACATTACTTCCTATAAGTTCACAGCCGACTATGACAGCTCGCTCGGATCTTCTTTACTGGCCCAAGTTTGGATCCGGGATATCGCATTGGATCAAGCGGGGGGAGCCTGGGTGGTTGCATCCGGCTCATATAGTACGATGGCCAATGACGGGGGCACGCTCTGGCATGTCAATGCTCAGGGTACGGTGACCAGTTATACGGGCAAAACACTGCTGGGGACGGAAAACCTGCCGAATAACGCCGAGCTCCGCATGGTAACGGTTGATCCTGACGGGGGACTTTGGCTGGGGACTTCCGGGAATGGAATTTTCCATATCGCCGAACCCGCTGCGGCTGTGCCGCCGGCGATTACCGCCCACTATTGCAGCGCACATGGCGACTGGCCGGACTCTGCCCTATGGAACAATATTTACAGTTTGGACTTCATCGGCAGCACACTGTATGCCGGTTCCAGCGCCGGACTAGCCTACCGCTCATTCGAGTTCGAGAACAGCGGGCCGGTAGATCCACCGTCAACCGTTATTGCAACATTTACTGTTTCCGGGTTGGGAGCGGCAGATCTTGCCTATTATGTGGGCGGCGGGTACGAACATACCTTCAAAGGACTGGCCGACAACGCCGGCAAGGTCTTGGCCCACTATCAATACAATGGTGTGACGCATTATGTGAAAGGAGCGTATCTGACCTCCTTGCTGTCTAATGCGGGAGCTGGTGAGGAGATCGAGGTTACGGTTCGAACCAGCGATAATTATTCGAAAGATAATTATCTGAACATCCCGTATGCTGAGCTGGCGGCTAAAAAATACTTTGTGGCTTACGATGTGGGCGAGGGAACAGAAACGCTTAGTCCGGTCGCTGACACCGACAACGCGGGGGTGACCGCTTCCTACCGGATTTATCGTGACTTGGATGCCGGAGCGGTCGGCGATAAGGACAATCGGATCAAAGGCGTGATCGGGATCTCGGTCAAGGCGGCGGATGGCAGTGACGACGATCCGGTACCGCCGGAAACCGCGATTTTAACGGTCAGCGGCAAAGGCGTCGATCAGTCGGTGTCGTTTACTCTGGCACAACTGCAGTCTGCTCCGGGCGCAGCAGTGCTGACCAAGAGCTATACTTGGCTGAACAATTTTGGTACGACCGGCATCGATACATTCGAGGGTCTGTATCTGGACAATCTACTCAATGATATGATCGGACTGAATTCGGAAGCCCAAAGCATTACGGTGACCGCCAGCGACGGGTATTATCGAAGCTTCAACTTGGATGGGAATGAACTGGGCGTATATTGGATGGATATGCAGGGAAATCAAATGATGCTGGCCTGGGAGAAGAATGGTTCCCCCTGCAGTCTCCAACTGGTGGTGGGTCAGATCGATTCCTCCCACGTCAACAAACCGATGTGGATCAGCGATGTGGTGAGCATTGCCGTCAAGACCTCAACCACTGATTCCGGCTCCGGAACGCCCGGCGATTATGAGGGGGGCATGACTCAAACCCCGGCAGTCGTACCGGTGGTCAAGGCGGATGTAGTTACGATCTCAAATCGCGGGGTTGCGATGATGCCTTCGGTGGCGGGAGATAATGCGACCAGCAGTCTGCTGGGATCGGATGTCTCCCGGGCGCTGGCCGAAATGGAGAAACAGTCTGCCAGTGGGGAGCCGAGCAGCAAGCCTTTATTCGAGATCAATGCTGTTACGGCCAATAATCAGGTCAAACAATCGATAGTAATCATAGCCGCCGACGCTCTCACGGTGTTGGCCGGCACGAAAAAATTCACCGTCTTGCTTAAAACCGATTTGGGAGAGATTGAACTTTCGCCGGCTACCGTGGAACTGCTGGTGGCGAGAAGTCCGGAGCCAGTCACGGTCACCATGGCGAGGCTGAATAACTCGACATTGAAGCCGGAAGCCAAGGAGTTAGTCGGTTCACGGCCGATCATTGAGATTCAGATTGCTCAGCCGGGGCAGAAAACAAGCGGTTTGGACGGCCAGCGAATCAAAGCCTCGATTCCCTATGCCCTGGCTGCAGACGAAAGCCCGAGCAATCTGCTGGTCTATTTCATTGATCAGGCTGGTCAGCCCTTCCCCATGGCCCTGTCCGGCTATGATCAGAATAGAGATTCCATGACGTTCGAAACCTTCCATTTGAGCACCTATGCGGTGGGGCAAAGAAAAGTTTTCTTCGATGACCTTCAAAATCATTGGGCGAAGGAAACGATCGAGTTTTTGAGCTCCCGACACGTCATCAACGGGAAGCGTCCGAATGTCTTTGATCCCGCTAGCAGCGTAACCCGGGCGGAGTTTATGGCCATGTTGATCAATGCCTTTGCCGAAAATCCTTTGTCCGATTACCCCAACGCCGGCATGCAGGATGTCTCAAAAGATGCCTGGTATGCGAATCATGTCAATTGGGCAGTTGCCCAGGGCATCATCAGCGGCTACGGCGACGGAAGGTTCGGACCCGAGGATCCGATCACCAGAGAGCAAATCGCAGTCTTGCTGGAAAACTTCAGTCAGAAGCAGCAGGTGGAGTTGCCCAAAGCGGTGCAGCCAGTCAATTTCACCGATCAAAAAATGATACACAACTGGGCAGCCGCTGCAGTGGCAAAGACGCAGCAAGCCGGCCTGGTCAAAGGGAGGCCGGATGGCAGCTTCGCTCCCTTGGCCGCCACGACCAGAGCTGAAGCCGCGGCCTTGCTGAAGAGTTACATCGATTTACGCTTAAGCCGCTAGCGTTGCCGAAAGGGCGGGCACCCAACCCGCAGACGGTTGGGAGCCCGCCCTTTAAACCAGGCAAGGTTTCTAGAAGACGCAGCGAGATCGCCGGAAGAGAAGGAGTGAGCGGGAAATGGCAGGAAGAATCGGCATTTTGATGGTGATGATGTGGATTTGTTTGCTCTGTTTACCGACTACTGCCGCGGCTACAGTTGGGGCGGGCGAATTCTTGACCATAACCGGGAGCGGAGTTGAACGCGAAATCTCCTTCAGTAGAGCAGAACTGGAAGCAATGAGCGACGGAATCAGCCAGCACGTCTATTCGGTTACCAACAACTTTCCCAATAATAAGATTATGTATCGGAAAGGAGTATCCTTGGCCGAGCTGCTAAAGCAGGCGGGACTGAAGGAATCAGCCAAACAATTGCAGTTCATCGCTGCGGATGGATATGCGAGAAATTTCACATACCAGGAATTGCTGATTGATCGTCGGTATTGTTTCGAAACTGGTGGATCGGCGCTCGAAGTGCCGGTTATCATCGCCTTTGCCGACAGCAGCAAAGGGTTCGCGGCCATGAGTCCAGTTGAATTGGTGCTGACCATGGGCCAGCGGGTGCCGGGCGAGCAGACCAATCCCTGGTTTGTCAAGTACTTGCGAACCATCGTGGTTGGCACTTCCGAACCCGGGCAATGGCCGCAGGTGACGTTCACACAGACCGCGGAAGCAGACCGAATGACCGTACAGTTACATCACACCAACTTTGACGCGGTTAAAATTCACTATACGCTCGATGGAACCGAGCCGACCATCAACAGCCAGGTTTATAATATCAGCGCTTCCTATTATCAGCCGGCTTTGAATCAGCCAATTGTAGTTTCGGAGAAGGCTGAAATCAAAGCCATCGCCATCGGGGCTGGAAAGACCAACAGTGCGGTCATGGCAGCCACAATTTCGCGGGGGGCAGGAGGCAGCTTTACTGATTTGGACGACTATCAGTGGGCCCGTCCCGCTATCGAGGAGCTGGCGACCAAAGGCATTATCAGGGGAATGAGCAGCTCCCGATTTATGCCGGGTGAACCATTGACCAGGGCGCAATTTGCCAGCTTGATGGTGGCGGCTCTGGGCGAACAGCCGGCAGAACGCAGCGGCAGTGCTTTCAGCGATGTGAAGCCCGGCGACTGGTTTTATTCATCTGTGGAAAAAGCTCGGGAGCTGGGGTTGATTAACGGCTACCCGGATGGAAGTTTCCTGCCGGAACAAGTTTTGAGCCGCCAGGAAATGATTGCTTTGGTGGTCCAATCCATGCAAAAAACGGTTGGGCCGGAGGCAACCAGGCAAGAGCTGCCGGCTTCGTTTGCAACGGCGTCTCGGATTAGCGAGTGGGCCTGGCCATTGGTCGTTCAGGCCGAAAATTTAGGTCTGCTGGAACATGGCCATGTGGTAATGGATACCGCCGACGGGTTGTTAATTGATGCCCAGCAACCGGCCGCTCGGGCCGAAGCAGCGGTAATCGTGTGGCGGGTGCTGGGGAAAAAGAATGCATGATGGACGGACTGCAAAGGTTCGAAGTCTTTGACCTGATTATTATTGCGATGACCGCTGCTCTTGGGGTTGCCATTAAACCCATTGTTGTGGCGCTGGTTCATATTGTGACCGGACCCTTGTTTATTCCCGGGGGAGCGTTGGCCGGCGGTTTTTACATGATGTGGCTGGTGCTGGGGGCGGCCCTGGTCAAGAAACGGGGAACCGCCACCTTGATTGCCCTGGTGCAGTCATTGATCGTGATCGTCACCGGCTCATACGGCAGTCACGGTGTCATCAGCCTGCTAACCTACACCCTCCCCGGGGTGACGGTGGACGTGATGCTCGGGCTGCTGCCGCAAGCACCGGACGAAAAATTGGCGATGTTTGCCGGCGGCATTGGGGCCAATGTATGTGGAGTGGTTCTGGCCAATCTGGTTTTCTTTCGCCTGCCGCTGTTCCCCCTGTTGTTGGTAGTCGGAGCCGGCGCACTCTCCGGAGCGCTGGGCGGCCTGTTGGCCTGGCTGTTGAACGAGCGCATCAAAAAAATGATCATTTAGTTGATGGGTATGAGTGTATGACCAAAGACACGAGAATCATCCTGCTGGTAGTGGCGATCCTGCTTATAGTGACGGCCGCCGGCAGCGTTGCCAATCAGAAATATGCCGCTGACAAGCGGGAGCTTTCCGATTCCGCGGTAATAATGGTCCGGATCGATGAAATCCAGACGGTGCGGCTGACCTTGGACGACATTCGATTGCGGCCGGCGGTTGAATTCAGTGCCAAGCTCAAGAGCAGCATCATGGATACCCCGGAGGATCATGTTTACACCGGAGTTGAAATGAATGAACTGCTATCCTTAGCCGGAGTCTCCGGGGAAAATAAAAGCCAGGTCGTAGTCCGGGCCGTAGACGGATATCAGGTTGCGCTCCCGATTGCCGAAGTCCGATCAGCAGGGCGGGTGTTTCTGGTCTATCAGGACAATGGCGATTATCTGGGTGTTTACGGCCAGCCGGGAGGCATCGGACCGTATATGCTGGTCATTCCGAGCGACCGTTTCAGCCAGCGCTGGGTGAAATATGTTTGTGAAATTGAATTGCGATAATGGAGAAGCACGTGCCGAGAATAACTGCGATACGAGCCGAAGGCATCAGCTTTCGATATCAGGGACAGCGGGAATTGGTGCTGAATAGCATTGATTTCGAGCTCGCCCCGGGTCAGATTGCAGCCATCGTGGGTTCTTCCGGCTGCGGGAAGAGCACGTTGGGCTATTGTCTCTGCGGAGTGATCCCGAAACTGATCGCAGGGGATTTCAGTGGTCGTGTCCAGTTGCAGGGAAGAGCAGGCATAGTCTTTCAGGATCCCGACAACCAAATCTTTTTGCCCAGCGTTGAGGACGAACTGGCTTTTGGGCCGGAAAATCTCTGTTGTTCCCGAGAAGAAATCGAGACGCGAATCAGCAATACCCTGGCGCTGATCGGATTGACCGGTCAGCGGGGCGAGAATCCCGGCGTACTCTCCGGGGGTCAGAAGAAGTTGGTGGTGCTGGGTGCAGTTTTGACCTTATGTCCTGATATCATTGTGCTGGATGAGGCTTTGGATCAGTTAGATGAAGCAGCCCGGGAAAGAATCAAACCCGCTTTGGCGGCGTTGAAACGCAAAGGGAAAGCAGTGATCATGATTGATCACGATCGGAAGAATATTGATATCGCAGACCAGATATGGCGGCTGGAGCGGGGGAAACTGGTACTCCTGACGGGATTCCGGTGAGAGGAGAAGCTGCCATTAAAAAGGAAAAAGCAATTGAAGCTCACGCCGTAACTTTTGCCTATCGCCAGGGAGAAACGGTAATAAAATCCCTCAGCCTCTGTCTGTTCCGAGGCGAAACCGCGGCTTTGGTCGGAGCCAACGGGGCGGGCAAGACCACCCTCGGCAAACTCCTGGCCGGGATACTAAAACCAGCAGCAGGACGAATTCTGCTTTTCGGGGAAGACCAGGATCAGCTGCCGTTGTTTCGGATTGGACAGAAGGTCGGTTATTGCTTTCAAAATCCAGTGCAGCAGTTGTTTACTGTTTCCGTGGAGCAGGAGCTTGCCTTCGGTCTGAAGTATCGAGGCGCCAGCCAGGAGCTCATCATGGAAACGACTGAGGCGCTGATGCACGAATTTGAGATAGAACATCTGCGGCATGCTTTCCCTCTGAATTTGAGCTGGGGAGAGAAACGACGAGTGACTTTGGCAGCATGTTTGGCCTTGAATCCGGAATTCCTGGTGCTGGATGAACCGACCACCGGCTTGGACGAAGAACGAATCGGCATTCTCAACCAAATCCTGAACCGACTTCGAATCAGGGGGGTTGGTTCGCTGCTGATCAGCCACAATCAGGAATTTGTGTCGGCCAATGCCCAGCGCATCCTTCGCATCGAAGGGGGAGTGATTGCCGATGACCGCTGCTGCTGATTTAGATCCTCGGACCAAGCTTTTCCTGACGGGCTGTCTTTCTGCCGCGGCCGTGTTCCTGAGCCATTGGGCGTTTCTGAGCGGGATATTTGCTTTCTCCTGTTTGCTGCTGCTGATCTTTGCGGTCAATCCCTGGACAGTTTTCAAGAAAACCAGACGACTGCTGGACATGATAGTTCTGATTGCGCTGCTGCAGAGTATCTTTATGCCCGGCGGCCAAGGCATAGTTATGATCGGTGAAGTAAATCTGCTGACAACCGGCGGACTGACTTTAGCTGCCGAGTTCGTGCTGAGGATGTTAATTATTGTTACCTCCGCCGCAATTTTGTCCACTTCCAGCAGCCGTGAAATCATTCAGGGCTTGGTCCAGATGAAAATGCCGTATGAATTGGCCTTTATGACGGCAATGGGAGTTCGGTTCTTGCCGATCTTCGCGGAAGAATTCAAGTCGGCACTGATTGCCATTCAATTGCGGGGAGTAAACCTAAAAGCCCTGCCTTGGGGGCAAAAGACAGAAGTGATGGTCAGCCTGCTGCAACCGGTGGCAGCCGGGGCCTTGATCAAATCCAAAGCGATTGCCATGTCCATCGAAATGCGGGGTTTTCGAGCCGGTTCCCGCCGCACAAGCTATCTGGTTCTCAGCTTGAGTAAGAAGGATTACGGAGTGATGCTGGGCGGCGGATTGCTGACCGTGGCGGTGTTTGTCGGCTACGGACTGCTGAGTTAGCCGGCTTGGTCGCAGGTGACGGCAAAGCAAAGTGGCTTAGACAGATCGGCCGGGAGGAGGGTGCGGGTGTGAAGGTCTTTTCTATCATTGGTGTATCGGGATCGGGGAAAACCACTACGGTGGAAGCAGTGGTAGCCGAGCTTCGCCGGAGAAACCGGACGGTGGGCACGGTCAAGGACATCCATTTTCAAGGTTTTGCCCTGGACCGGGAAGGGACCAACACATTCCGCCACAAGACGGCGGGTGCTCAGCTGGTGACCGCCCGGGGGATGTTTGAAACTGATCTTATGTTTCCAACCCGGCTGGCGCTGGCGGATGTGCTGGCTCATTACCATCACGATTATGTGGTGCTGGAAGGAACCCTGGATTTCTATGGTCCGGGAATCATTGCCGCCGGTTCTGAACAGGAGATTGATGAACGACGAAGAGATGCAATATTTGCGGTGGTAGGCCGGATCGCCAACCGGCTAACCGAATATCGGGGGCTGCCGGTGATCGATGTGCTCACAAATCCGAAAGCTTTGGTGGATCTGATTGAAAATTCTGTTCTGCCCTGGAACGGCCAGGAACAGTGGCTGAAGAGTGAACTTGGGCATGAATAGGAGCTGCCCGGCGCAACAGCTGCCCAGCAAGAAAAACAAAGTGATCAGAATGGGGAATACGGTCGTCAAGACAATCAGCGATCCGAACCGCTTCCGGACGGAAAAAGAGATCGGGGATCTGCTGCTGAATTCCGGACTGCCGATATTGGAACGGCTGGCAGTCGATGAGACGAACCACCGGCTCCTCTACCGGTATGTCGCGGGGGTCCCGGCAGTCGACCTCCTTGATTCGATTGGTCTGGAGCAAGCTAAGGACCTGATCAGAAAAATCTGCGCCTGGCTGCTGGAGTTCTACCGAATCCTCAACCGGGACAAAGGAAATCAATTCATACTTGGGGACATCCATTTGCGGAATTTTCTCTACGATGAGGATACTCAACGGCTGTATGGGCTTGATTTCGAGGAATGCCGACCCGGGAGGATCGAGTCGGACACAGCCCGGCTGCTGGTCTTCATCCTTCACTATGAACCAGCTTTTACGCAGCGGAAAAAAGAGCTGGCGGCCTGCTTCCGGGAAACGATGGAAGCCGCGCTGACTCTTGATCAAGCTTTTTTGGAGCAGGAAATCGAACGGGAAACAGCCGAGTTGGAGATTCGGCGGGCTTTCAAGCATCGCGGCCATCCTCTGGGGCAGGAAGTACCGGAAGGGAAGAAGGATGCTTGCGAATAAGTCAGATTATGTAATTCTCGGGATGATCATTCTAGGGCTGATTTTAGCAGGGTGGTTGACCGGTTGCACTCCGGAAGCGAGTCAGGGGCATCGGATAGCGGTAATTACCCAAAATAAACAGCTTATTGAGCGGATTGACCTGGATGCGGTGACCCAACCCCGGGAAATCAAAATAAGTGGAAACTATGCAGAGATCATCAAGGTAGAATCCGGTCGCATCCGGTTTGCAGCAGCGGACTGCCCGGATAAGATTTGTGTGAACACCGGTTGGTTGGATGAACCGGGGGAAACGGCGGTCTGCCTGCCCAATCGAGTTATTGTAACCATTGAGGATTAGCATAGCAGAGCAGCCAGCGCTTCTTCGGCCTCAGTCAGGTTGTTGATACCGCTTTGAACCGTAACTCCCCTTTCCGCTAGGGCGCAGGCGACCTGCAGATAATCTGGCAGAACTAGGCGATAGCGAGACTGAATCCGCTTATTTTCCAAAAAATCCTGGACCGATCCCCAAAAAATTAGAGCGCCGCTATCTAATATTGCAATTTTATCGGCTAAGGCAAGAATATCTTTCAAGTTGTGCGAAATCATCACCGTCGACTCTCGCTGAGTTTGACGGGTTTTTATTATCTCAAGGACAAGCTGGCGGCCGATTGGGTCCAAGCCGGCCATCGGCTCGTCCAGGACCAGCAGTTCCGGCTGGAGGGCGAGCAGACTGGCGATGGCTACCCGCCGTTTCTGTCCTCCGCTGAGAGTGCTGGGGGGAGCGTTCATAAATACCGCCGGTTCGAGACCGACTTGCGACAGAGATTCACACACCCGTGCGTGGACGCTATTTTCAGCGAGACCCAGGTTTCTGGGGGCATAGGCAACTTCCTCGTAAACGGTGGTTTTAAAAATTTGCTGCTCAGGATATTGAAAGACCAGACCTACCTTTTTCCACAGGTTGAGTCTGGAATCAGCGCCGGCCGTATTCAGCTGGCATACTGTCAGTGAACCGCCGGAAGGCTGGAGAATCCCGTTCAGAAGCTGAGCGAGCGTCGATTTGCCGGAACCGTTGGGCCCAAATATGCCAAGAAATTCCCCCGGCTCCAGGCAGAAGCTGATATCGTGCAGAGCCCGGCGTTCATACGGTGAGCCGGGCAAATAGGTATAGCTCAGCTGGCTGCTGGTTATTATTTGGGGCATAGCAATTCCACCAGTTCGGGAATGGATTTTATCCCAGCAGGGATTTCGTGGTCGTGCTTTCGCAAATAGTTAATCAGTTGGTATACTCCCGGAGGAGTGATGCCGAGCGCAGCCAAGACAGGCTCCTGGGCGAATACATGGTGGGGGGTGCCTTCCAATACCAGCGTTCCCCGATCGATCACGATCAGTCGCTGGGCGTCCCTAACGTCTTCGGGATCATGGCTGCACAGCAGAATGGTCATACCGCTGTATGTGTGCAGGGTGCGAAGTTGAGCCAGGAGCTCTTCGCGGCTTTGGGGATCGAGCATCGATGTCGGCTCGTCCAAAATTAGGTAATCGGGGAGCATGGCCAAAACCGAAGCCAAGACAACCTTCTGTTTTTGGCCGCCGGAAAGCAGCTGGGGAGAATGATGGCGTAAGTCCTCAAGACCTACGGCCTGCAAGGCCCACTCCACGCGGCGGTTGACTTCGGCAAGGGATAGTCCCAGATTTTCGGGGCCAAAAGCGATTTCCTCTTCGATAATCGGGCAGAGCAGTTGATTGTCGGGATTCTGAAAGACCACACCCACCCGTTTCCGGATTTCGGTAATCACGGCCGGATCGGTTGTGTCCAGGTTGTCGATGCGGACGGTGCCGGCAGTGGGGCTGATCAATCCGTTGAGGAGCCGGACTAAGGTTGATTTTCCGGAGCCGTTTGCACCCAGGATACCGACATATTCCCCCTGGGGGATCTGCAGTGTCAGATTCTGCAGAGCCGGCTTCTCGGTTTGTTGGGCACGAAAGCATTTGCTGACATTGGTCAATTCAATACCAATAGTGTCCACGATAAGATCCTTTTCTTAAACAGATGCAGAATGAAGGAAGACGATGATCGTTATTGATCCCATCAGGCAAAAAACAATTATATCCCGCGGACTAATCCGCAGTCGGCTCATTCGCAATTGATTGGGATGGCCGCTGTAACAGCGGCTGTCCATAGCCTCGCCCAATTCGGCGGCTCGGGTCAACGAAGATTCAAACAGCGGGATGATGATTGCAAGATAACTTTTCAGCCGCGGCAGTAACCGGGGCGAATCGAAGGGGGCGCCTCGTGCCCGCTGAGCGTTCCTTATCCGCCAAGCTTCCTCGACCAAAGTGGGGATGAATCGGAAGGAAATACTGAGAATGGTTGAGAAATTGTTTGCCGGAAGCTTGAGCCTCTGCAAGGGTTGCAGTAGAAATTCGATTCCGGCGGAAAGCTTAAGCGGAGATGTGGTAATCAACAGCGCCAAAGAACCATAATAAAGAACCAACAGTCGCAATACATTTCTCAGTCCGAGCGATAAGCCTTCTGTGCTGACCTGCAAAAACCAGATTTCCCAAACCGGCTTACCGGCGACAAGCACGGCTTGGAGTATAAACGTGAGCAGCAATAGCGAGCGGATGCTGCGCAGACTGGTAAGCAGGTAAGAAATCTTCATTCCGGCGATTCTCAGGGAGAACAGGGCTATTGTCAGGAAAAAGAGCAGAGTGAACCAAGAGTCATTGATCAACACCGCTGCGATAACCATGACACAACAAAGTATTTTAGTGCGGGGATCCAATTCATGCAGCAATGAATTTCCATGCACATATTGGCCTAATTTCAAGCCGGTCATTTTCGATCTCCAAACACATTCCGCGCAGCACTTCACTTATTATAATAACAATGGCCCGATTTCGGTAAGGCAATAGATTCATAGGCGGGAAAGGGTGAGGTCAATCACTCCCACCAAAAAAATAGCAGTTATGGCGATGCTGGTAGCGCAGGCTTCAGTCCTGCATTTTCTGGAGAATCTTTTGCCCAATCCGATCCCCGTTCCGGGAGTCAAATTGGGCTTGGCCAATATAATCACCCTGCTGGTGTTGGTGCTCTGGGATTTTAAGACTGCGCTCCAGGTCAGTGTATTGCGAACAATTTTAGGTTCCATGCTCAGCGGCACCCTGTTCGGAGTGGGGTTTTTCCTGGGCGCAGCAGGGGCTGTAACTGCTACCGTCGGTATGGCTGTCCTGCTGCGATGGCTTCCCGGGGCTAGTCTGATTATCATCGCTATCGGGGGAGCGGCGGCGCATGTTCTGGGACAGCTGGCGGCGGCTGCGTGGCTGCTCGAATTTGCCGGGATCTTTTATTACCTGCCGGTCATGCTGTTATTTTCAGTGCCAACGGGAGCCTTGACCGGATTATTGACAAAAGAAGTAGTCGCATACATCCAGGCCAACAATCGGTTACTGGCCTTTTTCCAGTCGGAAGATACGAAAGGGTGAGATAACAGCGCCTGACCGGGGCATTGCTCTCGAGGCCAGCTGTTGCTCCTCCGAGCAGGGGAAAGGCTCCCGTGTGAAACAGGAGCCCTTCTTTATGGGGTGTGGGGGGCAACTTGAAAATAGAGAAAACAAAAAATCCGGGGACACCCCCGGACGCGTTATGCCGATCAGCATCGCAAGATGCCGAAAACACATAGCTAGCCGAATTCGGGTGCTCCTTTCCAAACAGGAGGCATAGCCGTTTCCCGCCATACCCTATCGGTCCGAACCCCATGGCAATCAGCTACAGGGGAGCGAACTCGGAGACCAAACTGACGCATTAAATTATGAGAAAACTGGTTTTTGATCGGAGTCTGGATTAGACTATACAACTCTGTTTCGACAATGTTCGCTTATTTCCTGCCAGAGAAGCTGGAAGCGGGCAAATATTATCCTGCGGTTCTGCGATTGGCCGGCCGCTCAAGGTGGACTATAATAACACGGTGAAAGGAGAGTTGGCTGTGCAGGATGTTTTTACTGTGGCCCGAGCGATTCGGCGACGGGTGTTGCAACATACGGTCGATCACAATGGCGGCTACCTCAGCCAAGCCTGTTCGGCAGCCGAGCTGCTGGCGACTTTGTATATGAAAATTATGAACCTGGGCCCATCCCTGGCGCCGCCGGTGCCGCCGCCGTTTGCGGGCGTGCCGGGACCGTCCAACTCCGCGTATGGCAGCGGGGCCGGCTACAATGGGGCTAAAGCCCCAGCGTTGGACCGGTTTATATTATCACCTTCCCAGTATGCCCTGGTACTCTACGCCACGCTGGTCGAAGTGGGCCGGATGGCTCCGGAAGGGCTGGAGCAGTTTAACCAGGACGGGAGCACGGTGGAAATGATCGGGGCGGAACACTCCCCGGGAATGGAAGTAATGAGCGGTTCCCTGGGACAGGGGATCAGCCAGGCCGCCGGCATCGCCATGGCTCGTCATCGGCGCGGCGAGAGTGGCCGGGTTTGGGTGTTTATGTCCGACGGTGAATTCCAGTCCGGGCAAACCTGGGAAGCAGTACAGACTTTGGCGCATTTTCATCTGGACAATATTGGGATTTATGTGGACGTCAACGGTCAGCAATGCGATGGCGCTATCCCGAAGGTTATGAGCATCGAACCCTTGGATCAACGGTTGCAGGCTTTCGGGGCTCGCGTATTTCGAGTCGACGGACATGATCCCCAAGCATTGCTGGCCCCGGCCCGGCTTCAGCCGGCGGGCCGGCCGCTGCTGGTTCTGGCCGATACCGATCCCTGTCGGGGATTGGAACTGCTGCGGGAGCGGTCGCCGCGGTTGCATTACGTCCGCTTTGGGAACGAGGCGGAACGGAGCCGCTACGCCGCCTGTTTAGGGGAAGCAGGGGAGGAAGGGGGGCAGAAGCAGAATGGAAATTCTCTCTAGAGTCCATGCCCATAATCTGGTGCGCTGGGCTGCGGATAAACCGGAAGTGTTGGTGTTTTCCGCTGATCTCACCAGTTCCACGGAAATCGATCTGTTTCGCGAAACCTATCCTGATCGTTTTTTCTCGATGGGAGTGGCGGAACAAAATATGCTCAGCTTTGCCGGCGGTATGGCCCGGGAAGGATTTCGGCCCTTCATCCACACCTTTGCGGTATTTATTTACCGCCGAGCCTATGATCAAATCGCGGTTTCGGTCGCCTACCCTAATCTTCCGGTGCGGATGTTCGGCTTTCTGCCCGGGATCATGACTCCCGGGGGGATTACGCATCAGGCGATCGAGGATATCAGTGTCATGCGCTCGCTGCCTAACATGACGGTGCTGGAATGCGGAGACGCTACTGAGGTGGAAAGCGTACTTGACGCAGCCGATGCGGTGGCGGGGCCGGTTTACATCCGAATGCTGCGGGGAGAAATCCCCCGCTTGTTTGATCGTTCTCAACCGCTGGAGCTGGGCAAGAACCGAATCCTGAGCACGGGCTCCGATCTGGTTGTGATCTCCAGCGGAATTTGCACCGAGGAAGCGATGCGGGCGGTGGCGGCACTGACTAGCCGGGGATTGGCGATTCAGCATCTGCATGTCTCCACCTTGAAACCGTTTGCGGCCGAAACGGTGCTGGATGTCATCGCTCAAGCCAAGTATGGAGTGATTACGATCGAGAACCACTCGGTCATCGGCGGTTTGGGCACCATTATCGCTGAAGTCATGGCTGAAAACGGATTGGGGAAAAGGCTGGTCAGAATCGGTATCCAAGACACCTTCTTACATGGCGCCAGCCGGGCATATCTGGCCAGAGAGTACGAAATCGATGCCCGGGCGTTGATTCAGGAAGTGGAAAAGCTGACGCAGACCAGCTTCCGGATCGAGGACCAGGATTTAGCCCAAATCCACCTGGCGGCGGTGCACAGCCTGGCTAAAGCGGAGGCGCTCTAATGGAACGCTTTTCGGTGGTCTACCGGCTTTTGGGAACCGAGGAAGAAGCCGGCCGTAAAGCCCGGGATATTTGCCTGGAGCAGACGGTGGAGTTTCCGGAGGAGCTGCTGGCGTCGGAATTCATCCAGCGGGAAATTGTGGGCCGGATTGAAGAATTCTTGTCCGACGGACCAGGCCATTACCGGGCCACCATCAGCTTTGCGGTCGACCTCTGCGCCCGGGAACTGACCCAGTTGCTGAATGTCATTTTCGGCAATATCAGTATCAAACCTGGCTATCGGGTGGAGGAATTGCGGCTGCCGGAAGCCGTGACCGGTCTCTTTCAAGGGCCCCGCTTCGGGCGCAGCGGGCTGCGACAGCTGCTGCAGGTGCCCGCCCGGCCGCTGTTGTTTACGGCCCTGAAACCGATGGGACTCAGTGCCGGGGAGTTGGCCGGGCTGGCCTATCTCTGCGCCCGGGGTGGCATTGATATCATCAAGGACGATCACGGCCTGACCGATCAGCGCTTTGCCCGCTTCGAGGAACGGGTCGCCGCTTGTGCGGCGGCGGTGGCCCGGGCAAATCAGGAAACTGGCGGTCACAGCATCTATGTCGCCAATGTCACCGCTCCGGCGGGAGAAGTAATTGCTCGGGCCCGCTGGGCGAAACGGCAGGGAGCGGGCGGGCTGCTGCTGGCCCCAGGTTTGGTCGGCTTTGATACCATGCGCCAATTGGCGGAGGACGACCGAATCGCCCTGCCGATTTTCAGTCACCCGGCGATGCTGGGCAGCTATGTTCTTCATCCCGACCAGGGAATTGCTCATTATGTCCTATTTGGCCAACTGGCCCGGCTGGCGGGAGCCGACGGATCGATCTACCCTAATTTTGGGGGGCGTTTTGCTTTCAGCCGGGAAGAGTGCCGGAGCATCGTCGCTGGGAGTGAGGTAGCGATGCAACGGATCAAGCCGATCTTTCCCTGCCCCGGGGGAGGCATGAGCATGGACCGGATTCCAGACATGACGGCGGTCTATGGGGCGGAAGCGGTTTTCCTGGTCGGGGGCGGACTGTTCCGCCACAGTCCCGACATTATCGAAAACTGTCGTTATTTTCGATCCTTGTTGGAAGCGGAAATCGCACCAGGATAATATGGAATGATCGACAGCAAAAGGAACTTGCCGCCGGCAGCATCGCCCGGCGGTTTTACTTTTTTAGCGCTGCTGAGTGGAGAATACACTTTACAAATTAGCAACCTGTAAACTAAAATAAAGTTGTCACAGGATTTTGGCCAAGGAGGTGGATGGTTTGATACGAGTTGGATTGATCGGTTTGGGCAGAACCGGCTCCATTATTGCCCGAGAACTTGCTCGCAGTCCGGAGCATACGATCGTTATGGCTATTGTCAGTACGCACAGCGAAAAGGCGGGCCGAGATTTGGGTGAAGTGCTGGGAATGGGTCAGCTCCAAGTGGAGGTGAAAGCCGCTCATCGTCTGGAAACGGAACTGGTTTCGGCGCAACCGGATGTGGTGGTCGACTTTTCCTCGGCGGATGCCTGTCTGAAGCACATGCCGGTGGTAGCGCAACATGAAATTCCTTTGGTGATCGGGACGACCGGCTTTGAAAACAAACAGCTGCAAAGAATGAACTTGATCAGCAACACCTATCGTATTCCCATTATCTATGCTCCGAATATGTCGCTGGGGATCAACGTACTGATGAATATTGTAGTGCGGGCGGCGGAGATTCTCAGTAATTGGGATATTGAAATCGTTGAGACTCACCACCGTTATAAGAAGGACTCACCATCCGGGACGGCGCTCAAGATCGGTAAATTGTTGGCGGAAAGCCTGGAACGGTCGGAAGCGGATCTGATTTATCAGCATGACCGCGCCGGTGAGCGGACGGACAACAGCATCGCCATTCACGCTATCCGGGGCGGCGGGGTGATTGGAGTGCATTCGGTTTCGTTTTTCAGCGAGAATGAAAAACTGGAGATCCGGCATGAGTCGCTGACCCGCAATGCCTTTGTCGACTGCCTGAAAAAGCTGATTGCGTTCTCGCAGATGGCTCTGCCCGGGTATTATACGGTGGAGCAGGTGTTGGGCTTGGTCCCCCGCAAGAATGAAATCAATACCAAAGAGAACCAGGAAGAGATTGCATAGCGACGTGCGGATAGAGAAATTGAGTTCAGATGGCTTGAGGCTGGCGGCGGCGCCGGCCTTTTACATCGCAAAACATACAGCGTTGAAGGCAGGGGCGTGATAGGCGGATGAACGACATTGTGCTATTTTCAGTCGGGCTGCTCTGTGCTGTGCTGGGGGGCAATCTGTTTGTTCGGGGGGTGAACGGCCTATCGGATCATTTCCGAATTGCGCCCGGGATCATCGGCCTGACGGTGGCCGCTTTCTCCACCTCCAGTCCGGAATTGGCGGTGACGATCAATGCGGCGGCGGCCGGCAAACCGCAGATTGCGCTGGGCGACGCATTGGGCAGCAATATTGTCAATATTGCCTTTGTGCTGGCGATCGCTCTGCTGCTGGGAGCGATGCAAAGCAGTCCGGGCAGCATCAGCCGGGATTTCCGAACGGCTTTACTGGCGCCGCTGCTCATCGCCGTTCTGTTTATTGACGGCACTCTCTCCCGGATCGACGGGGCTTTGCTGCTCTTCGTCCTGGTATTCTGGCTGGCGATGGTGGGCAGAGAAATTCGCCGCCAGCGAGCAGTCATTGCTCCCGATTCCAATGAAGGCGATGCTAAACCCAGAGGGCTGCAGACTGCAGGGCAGTTTCTGCTCGGTCTGCTGCTTTTATTAGGGGCGGGCCGATTGATTGTGATCAGCGCGACCGGCATTGCCCGGCTGCTGGGGATCGATGAGTTCATCGTCGGAGCTACGGTGGTGGCGATCGGAACTTCGGTTCCAGAATTGGCCACAACATTGATTGCTCGCCATCACGGCCATGAAGAAGTCGGCCTTGGCAATATTCTGGGCAGCAATATTTTCAACGCTTTTTTCATTATCGGGATCGCGGCGATTATTTCCCCGATCGTGGTTCCGCTGCAAGAATTGGCGTTTGTCTTGGGAGTCGGAATGGTGGCGGTTTTTGCGGCTCATCCCAATCGTCGGGGAGAAATTCCGCGCTGGCGGGGATTGGCGTTGCTGATGCTGTATGTAATTTACGGATTTAGTCTTTTTTTGGCATAAATTTGATTGCCATGTCCGTCCCGATGCAATAAAATACTTGGTGTACATTTTAATATTTTGCAGGACGGGAGGACAGTAGGATGTTGTTTTCAGTGCTCTTAACGCTGCTGCCAATCGCTTTGGTGGTGGTGCTGATGACCTGGCGGCGAATGGCGCCGGATCTCAGCGGAATCGCAGGATGGTTGTTGACCCTCCTCATCTCCTTCGTTTTTTTCCAAACCTCACTCGAATTGGGCCTTCGGGCCAGCCTGGCCGGTATCATCGCCTCTTTCCCAGTTTCCCTGATGGTGGTCACTTCAATATTTCAAATTACCTTTATGGAGGCGACCGGAGCTATCCGGCGGATTGCCGTCTTTCTGAAGACCTTTGCCTCCAATGACCAGGCAGTGCAGATTATGCTCATCAACGTCGGTGCCGGTACCTTGCTGGTGTCGGTGGGGGCGACCCCGGTTTCCATTCTGCCGCCGATCATGATCGCTCTCGGCTATTCCACGTTCGTGGCGGTGGCTTTGCCGGCGATCGGTTTTGATGCGCTCTGCACCTTTGCTTTGCTCGGCGCCCCGCTGGTGGTTTACTCCGATATGACCGGGACTCCGCTGGTTCAATCCGCCCAGGTCTTTGCCAAGTTTCTGCCGGTGATCTCGACTTTGATCGGCTTTGGCATGCTTTGGATAGTCGGCCGCTGGAAACTGATGCGGGAAGGCTTGGTGCCCTGCCTGCTGGCCGGCCTGACCAATGGGGGAATGGCAGTGGCCATGGGATACATACCGTTTCTGAGCAAGGGAGTAGTATTGACCGGGGTAGTGGCGGGCATGACCACAATGCTGGTAATGCTGCTATATCTGAAGCTGACCGGAAGAGCGATCATTGATCGCAGCCACCTCACGGCACCGGATCTGCAGGTGGAAAAAGAAATGTCCCTGGGAGTGGCGTTGTCGCCCTGGATAATCCTGATCGCCGCCTCCTTTGCCATCAACTTCTATCAGCCTTGGTTCAACCACTTGTTCAATCAATTGGCGATGCCGATTTCGGTCGTCCAGGGCCAGGTGATCAAAACCCGAATGCTCTGGAATGCCTACACCTGGGTGTTAATCAGCACTCTGCTGGCGATTCCCTTCCTGAAACCGTCGGGAACGGCTTTCCGGGCCACTGTCGGCAAGTGGTTGCAGCGGTCTTACCGGCCCTTTATCTCGGCGGCAATATTTTTCACCATTGCCTTCGTCATGAACAATTCCGGCATGCAACTGGTCAACGGGATCTGGAAGCTGGTGGAACCGAGCGCGAATATGATCTGGGTTTTATCGCAGGGTTCGGCGGCGGCTTTCAGTTCACTCTATCCCTTCATCAGCGCCTATCTCGGCTTGTTCGGCGGGTTTGTCAGCGGCAGCGAGGCTTCGACCATCGCGATGTTCACCAAATATCATATCCTGACTTCCAAGCTGCTCAGTGTGGATGCCCTGATCGTCACAGCGGTGACGGCAATCGGGGGCGGTTTGGCCAGCGTAATCTCGCCCGCCAAACTGCAAAACGCAGCGGCGACGATCGACGCTCTGGGCATCGAAAGCGATGTGATCAAGACGGCTTTCATAATATCCTTAATCATTACCACTGTGGCGGCGTTTATGGCGATGCTGCTGGCCTAAGCAGAGTCTTAGCCTGAAACAAATGCACGGCCATCTTCGTTTCCCGGTTACGGGACGGAGATGGCCGTTCTGTTTGTTTGGTATTGCCGGGGTAAGCTGCTTACTGCTTTTCCGGTTCGGCATCCGCCGGTTCTTCCGGCCGGATCCGCTCCCACCACAACCGATGCCGGCGTTTTACGTAATCGGCGTCGATCGTACCGGTAAACATGGTTAGGAACAGGGGGCGATTGTCCTTGATCAGGAATGCCAGCAGGTGAACGATAATCGAGAAAAACAGGATCACGGTAAACAGGTTGTGAATCTGAGCCAGCCAGAAGGCGGCGTCTGCGGAGATCTGGTAGCCGGGCAAGTTTTTGACCGCCTTGGCCACTCCAGTAATGATCAGCATCAGCACCGAAAAAGCGGTGACGGCGAACGCCAGCCGCTGTTCCGCCAAGTATTTGTCATTTTCCGGTTCTTTCGCCAGCCCCAGCAGCGCTCCGAAAATCTGCAGCGACTCCCGGAAGTCGCCGCGGCGGGGGAT
>Ga0302252_1000266_pt1 | contig 54481 bp, 37 predicted proteins | sample AAG_RA_Leu_MG_FD_193511 | JGI IMG/M metagenome (GOLD analysis project Ga0302252, IMG submission 193511) | Enriched activated sludge microbial communities from anaerobic digester in WTTP, New Holstein, Wisconsin, United States - AAG_RA_Leu | ecosystem: Engineered > Bioreactor > Anaerobic >... | reverse complement strand
TGAGCTGCTGCCTGAACCTGAGCTGCTGCCTGAGCCTGAGCTGCTGCCTGAACCTGAGCTGCTCCCTGAGCCTGAGCTGCTGCCTGAACCCGAGCTGCTGCCTGAGCTGGAGCTGGAGCTTGAACTCGAGCTCGGGCTCGAACTGTCGCTGGGGCTGGGACTGGAGCTTGGGCTGGAGCTCGAACCGGAGCTCGTGGAAGTTATCAGCCCCGGCGCGACTGTAAAGCTGAAGCTCTGCACATCCTGCTTTGTCGTATACCAGAGCGAGACCACTATCGTATTGGGGAGTGTGTTGCCCTTCCACTCGAGGAGCTCCTGCGTTTCAGTCCTGTAGCCGAAGGTGAGGCCGACTATCGCATCTGACACCTTCCGCCATTCGTAGTTTATTCCTGAGTCCTTCAGGCTGGCCTCGAGTGTGGCCGATGACTCGCCTGGCTCCATGATGTGGGGAAAGGGAAACTCCCTGTATGCCAGAAAGGCCTTTCCGTCTTCAGTCTGCTGGATCGAGTAGTCCGCTTCCACGATCCCTCTCCCTATTATCGGAGACGAGGTGAAGAACCTTATTGTGTTCTGATTCTCCTTCACTGTCTTCTCGCCGATCAGGGAGTTGTAAAGATCGTTTGCCACATAGATATTCAGCATTTGCTGCCGCATCTGTGCGTACACCTTCATCAGCTCGAAATCCAGATTCGTCTTGATCCGGCAGTCCCTGGATGCCCTGGAGCTGTAGTAGAGAGAGGTGAAGGCGAGAGTGACCACCATCATTGCAAGCCCTGTAGTGATAAGAACCTCTATGAAGGTGAAGCCCTTTTCAGAGCTTGAGTTTGAAGGTGTTGATATCTGCATAGTCGCTGCTCCCGTAAAGCACCTGAAGGGACATCTTCTCGAAAGGGATTCCTTTCTGCGAGGTAAGCTCCGTCCTGGCCTTGACAGTAAAATCATCAATCTCTTTCTCATATTCGCCGTTGAAATTTCTCAGCTCCAGCTCGTCTGTCTCCCGCACCGCCAGAAGGAGGGCCCTGAAGGAGATCGATGTGCGCGCTGAGAGGGAGACCGAGTTGATCTCCATGCGGAGCAGCGCCACCAGCACTATCGCCAGAATGGCCAGAGCCACCAGCACTTCGATGAGCGTGAATGCCCGGTCCTTTCTCCTCTTCATTTTCCCGCTTTCATTATCTTGCCTTCGCTTCCGCTCCAGTTGGCCTGGATCCAGTAGACATAGGCGTCGTCTGTCTCCATCTCGCCGGGATCGCTCTGCGAATCCGCAATGATGGTGACGCTCGAGCCGTCTGTTCCCACCTTCTTGAGATAGCCTGTCGCGTTGCTGGTTCCGTCGCTTTCGCTGAAGTATATGCTGTAGTTGCTGTTGTCGTAAAATATGTCAGTCACCCTGTTGAGTCCTGACAGCACCGAGAGGCTGCCTGCCTGGTTGATTATGGTTTTTCTTATCGAGCCGAGAGTCGTCGAGCCGGTGAAGGAGCCGGCCTCAGAGAAGAATACGTTGAGCGAGCTGGCTGATACCGATGACGGGTAGTTCAGATTCGTAGCCAGGATGAGGCCGCTGCCCCCGCCTGCCGCTATCTTTCTCATCGAGCCGTCGCTGGCGCTTAATATTCCGTCTGTGCTCGAGCCGCCTTCCACATAGTATATGTTGCTGTTCCGCACTGTAAGGGCTCCAGGCCTCTTGAGCCCCGAGACCAGGTTGATCACCGACCCGTTACCGTTCTTCGCGGCCTGGTTGACCGTGCCGATTATGGTCGAGCGCTCTGTCCAGTATACATTGTTGAGATCGACATCTATCCCTCCAACGAAGAATAGTGAGCTGTAGAGCGCCGAAACGGTACCTGTGCCATTCACGCCTATGCGCTTGATCGCGTTCACTCCCTGGTCAGGCCTGGTGGGATCGGCTTCGGCGATATAGACATAGGCTTCGTTGATGCAGATATAGAGTGGGTATTTGATCCCTGCAGAGCAGATTGTCTCGACAGACCCTCCTGTCTTGCTGACCCTGTATACCTTGTGGTCGTAGTAGTCGCTCCAGTAGACGTAGTCGCCGTAAAGCGCTATCGAGGCAGGCGATCGAAGCCCGCTGGCCAGGGTCGAAATCGAGCCAGATGAGCTGTTGCTGCCTCCTGTGGAGCTGTTGCCTGCGCCGGTCGGGGAGCCGGTCCAGTAGACCTCCTCCTGATGGTATGGACCGCCGCACGAGTGAAGTGAGAAGGCCAGCGCTGACAGGAACATCAGGAGCATCAGCGCCACCTGGAACGTTCTTGCTGCATTCATCGTATTTTTCAAGGCTCTTATCTCCTTTTTGAGTATAGCATTGTTCGCGTTCCGGAGGATATTTCCTTCACTTTGCAGTCAGTTGGTGAGGGCCTTGAATTCAGGCATCTCCCTGAGCTTCTCGAAGCTCTTCTCTTCGGAGGCCAGCTTCCTGTTCGACGGGAGCAGCTCGACGGCTTTCCTGAGCGCGTCGAGGGCTTCCTTCTTTTTCCCTGTCATCGCGTATGCGCAGGCCATGTTGTACCAGCCTGTGTCGTTCTTCGGGTCGAATCTTGCAATCTCTCTGCAGTGAGCTATGCACCCGCTGTAATTTTTCATTCCCAGATAGATCGACGAAAGGGCGAGATGCGCGTTCACCAGGTCCTTCTTCTTTTCGGAGGCCTTCTCGAGGTAGGGAACGGCCTTCTCCGTCTTGCCGTTTCTGTAAAGCAGGAGGCCCAGCCTGTAGTATATCATCGGCGACGTGGAGCCCATGGCTACGGCCTTCTCATACTCCTTTACCGCTCCGGCGTAGTCTTTCTTCCTGGCCAAGCCGTCTCCGAGAGCCTCATGGTACACCGTCACCTTGTCGCCGAACTCGACGGCTTTCTGGTATGCTCCGAGAGACCTCCCGTCGCCCTTCTTCTCATAGGTTTTTCCGAGGAGATAGTACATCTCGGCGTTCTCCGGCTCGCTCTGAAGAAACTCCCTGTAAGTGGCAGTAGCGTCGTTCAGGAGCCCGGCTTCCTCATAGCTCTCCGCTATGGCCCTGTAGAGAGAAGGCTCTGCATGAACAGAGGCTTCCTTCGCAGCCTTGAATTCCTTTCTGGCCTTGTCGGGGAGCTTCTTCCGCAGATAAGCCCTGCCTGCTCCAATCCTCGCGTCGAGATACTCCGGGTTTATCGAGATGGCTTTGTTGAAAGAAGCGAGAGCCTTGTCGGCATCGCCCTTTTTCAGATAGACCGATCCCATCAGCGTCTGGGAGACGAAGTCACTGCTGTTGAGGGACAGCGCCTTCGCTGCTGATTTAAAAGCTCCATCAAAGTTCCCGAGCACGAAGAGGCACCTGCCCTTTACCTGATATGCCCAGTGATCCTTCGGGGCGAGCTTCAGATATTCTGTGACTTCTTTCAGCGCCGTCTTGAAGTCCTTCGAGCTCACCGACCTGTCGATTTTCTCTTTCAGGGCTCTGCTTTCGCTGCTCTCCTGTGAAAAAGCGGCCACTCGAAAGGAAAGAATCGCGAGAAGGGCTGTCAGGGCTAGAACCGCTGAGATTCCGGCTGTTGATGCGGACAGGCATCGTCTTTTCACAGGCATCAGTCTCACTCCTTTACGAAAAGAGGTTCAGTATAAGCTCGTATCCCTTCTGATGGCTTATCTCCTTGACAAAGAAGAGCACCAGGAGCCCGATTGCTCCGGCGGCGAAGAAAAACCACCCCGCTGCGGTCTCTATTATCGCATCTCTGTGCTCGTACTGGGAAGTTCCGATGCGGGACTCGTCATCCGATAAAGAAACAGGCATCGAGCCGGGCCCTTCGGCTCCCGATACTGCCAGGTCGGCCTCGGGATAGTCCCTGAAGCAGGGGTTCTTTGTCACGAAGCCCCCTACCGAGATGGCATCGCCGGAAGTGATGGACTTGACGGCCCTGCCATAGAGGCCTGTCACGGCATTATGTACTATCACGAGCATCTGGCCTGTCCCGTCGTCGAGATAGAACGGTACGGACTGCCACGAGAGCTCTCTGCTGAAATACCGTAGAATTTTCCTCAGCCTCCCTGCTGACGGCTCCTCGTGCATCCACTCCCTGTAGAAGACGCGCTCATCGAGGTAGAACGGGCTCTCCATGACCTTGCCCTTCACTTTGACAGGCTTCTTCTCCCTGATGTCTATCTCAGAGATCGGGGTGACGCTCAAAGCCCTGAAATAATTGAAGATCTTCAGGTACTCCTTTCTGGAGGCCACAAGCGTGAGGCCCAGTATCGCCAGCAGGAAGAAGAAGAGCATCGATGTAAGGTACAGCACTATAGAAGGTGTTTTGATCACGAAGAAGACGAGGCAGAGCAGCAGAGGGATGATGAGCACCTCTTTTGGAGCCAGGCCCGATACGATGCGCCTCGACGTGAATATGTATTTCTTCATCGGCGCCGGCTTGACTTCGGGCTTCCCCTCAGGAGCCGCCTTCTCCCTGTCCGGGAAGACCTGCCTCAGGAAGTGCAGGAACTCGTCCTGAGCCTTCGTGAAGAGATAAAACGACAGCGGCACAACCTGGCCTTCAGCTGTAGTCAGGTTGATGTTGCTGTGATGCTTTCCCCTGTCCACCTCGAAGTGCTCCAGCCTGTCGTAGCTCAGCACCTCCGCCTTCTTCCTGTTGTTGCGGATGTGGAAGGCCTTTTCCGTTACCACGCATCCGTTCTCCCCGGTGCCTTTGAGGGAGTTATCGTACAGAGCTATCACGGCCGGGGCGCTCTCCCTGAAGGCATCAGGAAAGCTGCCGCGGAACAGTGCGATGAGCTCGTCAGGAACGTCCGGCATCTTGTATATGCGGTTTGCAGGGTCGTGGGGGAGGAACTCGTCTATCAGGCGCCTCATGCCCTTCTGCTCTGGCACCTCCTCGGGGCTTTTTTGAGTTCTGTTCATCAGCGAGCCCTTTTCGAGCACGTCGAAGAGATAGCGCGAAACCCTCGGGTTGATTATGAACTGCAATTCCACCGTGCGACCGTCTCTCGTGGTGATGACGATTGAGGGCACATCGCTGTTCAGGATCTTCTGAACCCTGTACTCGGCGTTGATGATCAGGTGGTACGAAAGAGTGCCCCAGTTCTCGTATCCCATGTTGAATATTATCAGGTTCTCAGTCAAAAGGAAGCCTTCTGTGGCCGAGGTCTTGTACTCGAACAGGGCCAGGATGCCGCCTGGCTCGTCTGCGGTTCTTTTTCCGTAGCTCTCCATCGCGTTGGAGACGAGCTTTTCAGGTATGAACGGCCTTTTGTAGAGCCCCTCCATAGGCCTGTGGGGCAGGTAGGCCATTATGATCTCTTTCCACTGCTCGCCCAGCGGGAGCTCATCTGACGCTCTCGTCTTTGCGGGCGGCGGATTATCCTTATTGGCTCTCAGGATCTGCTTCAGGATATCTGTCAGGATGCCTGAGGCCTGCGGGTTTTCAAGAAAGCTTATGGTAAAGGATTCTCCTGTATCATTCTGCACCGTGATGATGGGGAACGACTGGGCCGGATCGCCTCCCTTCTCCTCGCTGAAAGACGAAATATCCTCGTAGATGAATCCGCCGAAGTTTCCGTAAGTGTCCCTGAAAGCGATGCTCTTTTCCGTCAGGGTGAAGCCTTCCTTGCCGTTCCTGCCGCCGTCGTAGAGGGCTATTATTTTGTCGCCCTGGCTCGTGACATACTTGGCGTAAGACTTTATGCAGTTGTTGAAGACTTTCTGGGGTATCTCGGGGCTCACGAAGAACTGCAGATCCTTGTTCGACTGAAGTGCGGAGCCCAGTATCTTCTTCCAGTTTTTTTCAGAGATCATTTCCATCGTGTCGCTATCATTCGCCCCGGATCTCTGGATTCCTCTACCTGTGCTCATAGTGGCAGTCCTGTACAGCTTGCGGCCTTCCGGCATGCCCTTTTTGCATGAGCCTCTCCGGGCCTGCGCACCGCTCCTGCACATCTGAATATGGCGGGAAGACCTGGAAGGGTTATATCGTTTTCCTTGGAACTATTCTATCAGGAGGTGATATTGATGAAAAGAACGCTCATCTTTGTTTTCCTTTGGGCATTCATCGCCATGAGCCTCGGCGTATGCGGCATCTGTTCGGCGGCGGGGCCCGAAGGCCCGCAGTACATCGCGCAGAAGGCCACGGCAACGCCTGCGGCGACACCTGCGACTGCAACTTCAGTTACGGGGCCGGTCAAAGGCTCCCCGACAGGCAAGACTTTCGTAATCGGTGCCAGGGGAGGCCCTGTGACAGTCGACGCCACGAAGGCCAAGGTCCGTGACAAGACCGGCAAGTTCGTCTCTTTCAGCGTGATCAAGGGCGGACTGATGGTAACTGCCAAGGGCACGATGAAGGCCAAGACCCTTGTGGCAACGGATATCACTGTGTTCCCGACCGGCAAGAGCAAGTAGTGCAAGCCTGGTTGCAGTCTGCGACACAATCTGCCGCAGATTCGCCCTGATGAAGAGCCACAGAATGACAAAGGGGCTGAGATTGAATCCGGCCCCTTTTACTTTCCGAAACTCTGTTACTTTCGTCAGTCGATCCAGATGTTGTTACGGCTCGACATGACCGCCCCATCCTCCGCCGAGACATAGACAGACCAGTCTCCCGGAGGCTCGGAGCTGCGGACGTCAACCTTCCACGCCAGCGCGTATCCGCTCTGAGAGCCGTCTGACGCCTTGTGATAGACAAGAGAGGCTTTCCCTTCCGGGGACTTGTACTGGCAGGGCAGGCTGCTCAGGGCTGCCGACAATGCTTCGTCTTCGCCTGTCTGCGCGCTGGCAGGAAGCGATTTAAAGCCTTTTTCCGCCAGAGTCGTATCTTTGAAGATGGAAGGCGATCTGTCTTTCCTGTCTACTGCGACTGATATTTCAGCCTCCTCGACAGGAATGCCTCTGTAATACTGCTGGTAGTGAAGGTAGTGCCCGCCCAGTCCCTCCTGGGAGCGGGAGAGGCGGATATCGCAGTCGTTCTTGAGGACCTTTTCGTGCAGGAACTGGTCGGATATGTTTTCAGGCCTGGCAGGGCCTGTCACGAAGAAAGCGTCTGATTCGGCATCAGCCTTGGTATCACCTGCGCCGATCTGCTCAGGCGATGCAAAGAACTTCCTGCTGATGAGCGTTGAGACGAGCGTATCCCTGTGGGCACCCTGGAATACTTTTTTATCGGCCTCCACGAGGGCTCTGGCGGCGTCCTGCATCGTGGCGGTCGTGGAGAGGAAGAAGTGAGACTCGAGCACGATCTTGTCGGTGGTCTCCTTGCCGAGCAGGTTGTAGATGTCCCAGAGCGTCGTCGCCCATATAGTCCCGTCATGATAGAAATCACCGTTTTTGTCCTCATAGGTGAGAGGTGAGTCTATCCTTCTGAGGTTGGGAGGATTGGCCGTGCTGTATGATGTGGCGTCCCAGTTCCCTATCACCTCTTTGTCGAATCCATCCGATTTGCCGGCAGACGCGGTGGTGGACCAGTAATCGGCGAAGCCCTCGCCGATACACCTGGACTCACCTGCGCTGCTGAAGCCCGGCACCTGCGAGTGCACTATCGAGTGCCCGTACTCGTGCAGTATTATGTCTGCGTCCTCCGCGTCGTCGACGCCGCCGGTGCCGAATGTTATCGTGTTCTCCCACGGCACGTAGAACGAGTTGTCGTCAGTCGTCCCGTGGGCGTCGACGAATACCTGCCTGTTGTTCACGTTCTTGAAGCCGAGGGACTGTATGTGCATCTGGCTCGTGTCCATGTGGTAGTAGGCCATCACTTCGTTGAAGCGATTGTCAGATCTGTCGTATACGAACCGGCGCTCAGGATCACAGGCCCTGTCCTTCGTCTTCTGCGTTGTCACGTACTTCCCGTCGAGTGAGTCTCCTGGAAGGAGATTGTCGAGAGTCACCTTGAAATATGCGGACTCAGGCACCGCGTCCTTTGCGTCGTCTCTGTCCTTCAGCTCGCTGTCTTTCATCGTCACGACGGGATTAGGATCGAATACCTGCGCCTCAGCGGTCGTTCCCTGTGACGGCCTGAAGCTGTCCACAGGGCCGGTCTGCCCGGCAGGCGCCTTTGCTGCAGGTGCTGTCTGGGCCACTGGGCCTTGTGGCAGAGATGTCTGCGGTATCTTTGTCTCCATGATGAACCTCCGGATTCTGTGTGTGAAATGTCTGCCTCATGAATGTCTTTACTACATCTGATAATTCTTCACCTGCATGTCGCAGGTAAAAGCTTCCTGCAGCCTTCAAAGTGGCCATATGGCCGGCCTGTCATGTTTCACGGCCGCTTCCAGGGAGGGCGCTCATCCAGCATTGCAGCTTTTCCTCGTATGTGTATCTCGCGCAGGCAGGGCTCGTCGAGTGAAGAACGCTGTACTGATAGCGCCCGTTCCGGAGCAGGGTGGGGAAGTGCTTTCGAAAGAGCCTGGACGCAGGCCCTCCGTTGAAGACTATTTTCGTTATGCTTTCGTGTGTGGACAGGAATAGATCTATCTCGTTGGGCCTTTCGCTCGATATGTTGGAATCCAGGCTCCCTTCCCGCTCGCATTCGGCCACGACATCCCACAGCGCGAATCTGCGCCTGACGAGGGCGCTGCACCTCTCTTCATAGCTGCTCTGCCCGTCGATCGCAGCGATTGAGCATATTATTCTCCAGAACTGGTTTCTGGGATGGCCGTAATACTGGCCTGCCTTCAGCGATGCCTCGCCGGGCATCGTGCCCAGTATCAGTATTTCGGCGTCCGGAGCCGAGAGCGGCGGAAAAGACTGTATCCTTGCCATTTCATTGACCTGCCTTCAGTATTGCCTGTCCTGCGAAAGCCGCACGTCAGCTCTGATATGACGGCAGCTTTCCGAGCAGCCACATGGTCCTTCTCCACTGGAATGCCAGATATTTCAGCGCTTCATGCCTTGATGAGAGAATCCGCTGAAGTGGAAATGTCACAGCCGGCCCTCTCGTCCACGAGCCTTCCGGTGAGGGCAGAATAGTCCCGTCCCTGCCGTGCTCTCTCACTTCAACTGCGCTGCCGTCTTCGAACCAGCTTTCCGCCATGTCGATGAACTCGCCGAGGCATTCCATATCCGCCCCCAGGCCGAGCGAAGCGCTGCACTCTGCTATGAAGCTGAGCCCTCTCAGTATGTCGTATTTATAGAAGCGCGGAAAGACAGGGCTGAGCCAGTTTTCGTTTACAAGCCTGCCGTCCCTCGAGCTTCTCGCGAGGCGGTGGGCGAGCATGTATTCGAAGCCGCGCGCGATGTTTTCGAAAACCGGGAGGCCGTCAAGCCGGAAGAGCGAGAGAAGCATCTCCATCATAGGAAGAGTCGATTCTATCGAGCTTATGCGGCGGGGCCTGGTGTATGCGCCTTCATCGCAGTTGAAGCCGCCGTCTTCCATCTGGTAGCGCTCCACCCATTCGCAAAGCCACCGGCTCCCATCCGGCATCCTGATATCTTCCTCCCTCAGAAGCCTTGCCATAGTGCCCATCGCGCAGTGGCACAGTATGTGCCTGTATGGATCGGCGCCCTCAGGGATCTCCGATTCAATGAGCGGGAAGTGGCGCAGATAATGAGAAGCCATACGCTCAGCCATGGCCGGCAGGAGCGGGCGCGGTATCCTGTGAGAAAGCCCTGTCTCGTGGAGCGCCAGCATATGCCACCACGGCGTCGTCCATTTCGGCCAGTAAGGATCGCGGAGCAGGTCCTGCCTGGCCTCCAGAGAGCCGAGATATGAAAGGGTTTCGGCGAGAGCCGCCTTTACATCGCTGCTGTGATCGGCTGTGCTTATGTAAAACCGGAGCTTCAGAGGTGCTCCGGCTCCTCCGGAGATCGGCACGGTCTCATCGCCGCCGTTCTTTTCTATGACCCGCCTGGAAGCTGCGTTTGTCTCATCGCACGTTACGAGTACGCGCATCAGGCCCAGCCGCCTGGCTTCATTCAGGCAGAGGCGCAGCATCTCTGTGGCAAAGCCCCTGTTGCGCGCAGAGGGTCTCACCGTATATCCTATATGGCCGCCGAGCGTGCTCAGATTGCCGTTCAGATGCAGCCTCAGCGATATCTGGCCGACATATCTGCCATCTGCTGAGGCCCAGTATGTCACTGAAGGCACGAGCATTCTCTCGTCAGGGGATGCGAGTTTTTCCAGGCGGCCCAGGTATGAATCAAAATCATTTACAACATCGTCGTGTGTCAAAAAAAGAAAAAGAACGGCATTGTGCCTGTCAGCAGGTTTAAGCTCTTCCATTGCCTCGAGGTACTGCTCTTTGAGCTCGGCAGAAGGTTTTACCAGTGTCAGGGCGCCCATCTCGATCAACCGTTCTTCACATCGAGACGCACGCCGCCGATATCGACCCATCCGTCTCCGGTCTCAATCGAGTCCTGGCCTGCAGCGGGATCTTCGCCTTTTGTCGCGTCTTCACGGATCTTGTCGAGGGACTCCTCTTTCGTCGTGAAATGCCCCTTCATCAGCAGGCCCTTATCATCCACGAGCAGCAGATCGCCGTCTCCGGTGAAGTGGTAGTTCTCTGCAAAGCCCATTCGCACAGGCATATCCATTATCTTTTTCCCGGTCTCGGGGGAGAATGCCTTCAGCCCTGTCACCTCATAGCCTGTGTATATGTTTCCGTCAGGCCCCGCCTTGGGTGCAGAGAGATGGCAGTTTGCCTCGCCAGTCCACTTGGCCTTGCCGTCAGGGCTTATCGAATAAAGCTTCCAATTGCCGCCGTAGCCTGTCACATAGACAGTGCCGTCCTTGCCCCAGGCCATGTTCGACGAAAGGGGCTCCTTGTTCTGATCTGTCGAGAACTGCCAGTTCTTTTTCCCGTCAGGAGCGAGGCAGATGATGCTGTGATTCCGCACTGAAACATATATATTGCCGTCCGGCCCGATCTGCTGATGGATTGAAGTGGTATCGCCCGGGAGATCGCAGCTCCAGAGCTCTTTGCCGTCAGGACCCGACACTCTGAAAGAACCATCCCGGAATCCGTAAATGTTGCCTTTTCCGTCAACTGTCACCTGGTGCAGCACATCGTGCTGCCCTACCGGAACTTCTTTCAGGCGCGGCTTCTGAAGCCTGCCGGCAGGAGGGCGCACCACGTAGTGAGCGCATGTGAAGCCCTCTTCGCCTGAGCCTCCTGCATGGACGTTCCCGTTAGTATCGATGACGGGCTTTTTCCACGTAATCGTGTCTTCCTTGATCTCCCATCTCTTTTTGCCTTTCGGATCGAAGCATGAGAGTCTGTGGTCGTCGTCGATTACATACACGTTGCCGTCCCGTCCCAGAACCGGAGTGCGCTCCCAGTTTCTTTCGCCGGCCGCAGCCCTCCATCTCTCGCTGCCGTTCTTATCGAGGGAGATGAGGTTTCCCTGGCCAAGGACGTATATGTTTCCTTCCTGATCGACGGCGGGAAGCGAGCGTCCGTTTACATCTGTTTTAGCTTTCCAGAGCTCTTTTCCACCCTCGTCGAACTTCCGGGTGCACCCGTTGAAGCTGAACACGACGCCGCCTTCCACAGGAACGGGGTCGAAATGGCAAGAGGCTCCGGGGTCGCCGAGATCGAACTCCCACTTTTTGTCGAACCCTGTGTCCAGCCCTTTCAGCAGGGCATCCGCTACGGCTTTGCCGCTAAGGTTCCTCATCAGTTTCGGTGCATCCGTGCCGCCCATCCCCTTTGAGAAGCTGTCCGGCTCATACAGCGGCCTTTCCGCAGAGGCGCGCTGATGCACCTCTCTCCCCGGCTCATTGAACTGCGGCGTTCCTGCAGGCTGAATATTCATGTCGCGCTCCCTCTCCGAATAACGGGCTGTAAGCTGTCTCCTGCACTATCATAGATAAAAGATGGCAAAAAGTCAACAAATCTGCAGACGGCTCTATCTGACCAGGAATGCGAAGATCTGCGTGGCCAGAATCGAGAAGAAGAGCGACAGCGGATAGACTGCCGCGAAGATATTGGTGGGCTCCTCGCTCTTGACCATTCCGATCAGCGTCGCAAGGCCCGTTGAATTAACCATCCCGCCGCAAACACAGGCCAGGCTCCTTGTAAGATCCATCCTGAGCAGCCTGTTCGCCACCAGAAAGATTGAGGTCATCGACAGGGAGAGCATCAGCACCGCTACAGCCAGCATTGCGAGCACCTCCGGGATCTTCATCAGCACCATTCCTGCCCCTGCCGAAGCCCCGATTCCGGCTATGAAGAGCGACAGTCCCAGCTCCCTGATCACAAGCTTCGCAGAAGGAGACATCTGGCCTGTCAGGAACCCGAACCGCTTCACGTATCCGAGGATGAGCCCCACGAGGAGGGCGCCTCCCGATGTGCCGATGGTGATCGTTCCTATCATCGGAATCGGTATCGGTATCTTTCCGAGGATAATTCCCATGGCGATGCCGAAGCACATGGACAACAGATCTATCTCAGCCAGTGTTTTTTCCTTTTTTCCCAGCAATCTGGCAAGCCTCTCTAGGTTCCTCGTCTTTCCTACTCCGAGAAGCGAGTCGCCCAGCTCTATTGCGAAATCTTTCGAAGGGACCAGCTCCATGCCGCTCCGCCATACCCGGGTTATCACGATGTGGTAATGGGCGTTTATGGCAAGGTGCTCGAGGCTCACGTGATGCAGCGAAGGGTTCGTGACTACTATCTCCCTGGCCTCCACCTTCGGATCTATCTCCATGTCATCGTGGGTCTCATTTCCGAGGATCGTGTGTATGTAGCCGAGGGCTTCTTCCGTCCCGACTGCGAGTATAATATCTCCGGCCTTCAGGACGGTCTCGGCGTGGGGGATGATGAGCTTCCCTCTTCTCCTGAGCCTCGAGATGTTGACCTCGTTCTCTCCCTGCAGGTGCAGCTCGCCGAGCTTCTTCCCGATCGATTCCGGGTTCTCGACAAGGAACTTCCTGGCAAGCAGATGAGGAGCTTCTCCGGCCCGGCTCTCGCTCTCCCTGGCGAACTCCTTTGCCAGGTCTTTTTTGAGAAAGCGCGGCACGATCTGAACGAAGAATATCACACAGACGAGGCCGAGAGGGTAGACTATTCCATAGCTCGGAAGCGGCGAGTTTCCCCACCCGTTTTCCATCAGGATTGCAAGCCCTGATGAGTTGTTCAGGCTTCCCGTGTATATGCCGATTATCGTCTCAGGCGTGAAGTGGAAGATGCGGCTCCCCGCATAAGTGAATATCATCGTAGAAACTGACATTGTGAGAGCGATGATTATGTATGGGATGCTCTTCTTCGTCAGCGCGTTGAAAAAGCTGGGGCCGCCCTGGATGCCTAGCGCGTACATGAATATGATGAGGCCGAATGTGGTGATGTACTTGGACATTACGAGGCCGAGCAGCCCGAAGAGGAAGCCTGTGAAGAAGACTCCCGAGCTCCCGAGGGAGAATCCCCTGTATGAGGCCGAGCCAAGCGCGAGCCCGAGGAACACGGCCAGGAAGGTTACGAAGACAGGGTCTGAGATTAGATCGTATAAAAAAGATCCTATGTTCATGGCAGATATGATATCGCGCAGACCGGCTGACAGGCGAGGTCCGGCCGTCTGATTTTGATCAGTATATTTTTTTATTTTGAGCGTAAGTATATATCACAGGAACCGGAATTGCAAGGCCCCCGGCTGTCTTCTTTCTGCTATGAAAAAACACGCCTCAAATCGATGAAGCGTGTTTCCATAATCACTCACAGTCAACCTGCGTCACTTCTTGGCCGCGTCTCCGCCTGCGCCTGCGTTCTGGCGTGGGTCCTTGTAGGGAGGCCACGGCGGCGGGAATGTCGGCGCGGTTGTGAACTTGACGAGATACTTTTTCAATATGCCTGCCGCAGTAGGAGCGTCAGTTGCCTTGCCGTATTCGTCGAGGGCCATCTGGGCAAAGTTCTTCTCGCTCGCCGATGAAGAGTTGTCTTTTATCGATCTGGTGAAGGTGTAGCCGACTCTGCACTTATCCTTTGCGCTCGTGCTGTTGTCCATGAATCCCACTGCAGTCTGCGCCATCACGACCTCGAACGGGCCGTATCCCCATGGATTCATGTTCTGCATCACCCTGTCGAGCAGGGAAGATGCTGATCCGGCCGATCCCATTACCTGGTATGCGCTCAGCGAAGCTCCAATCAGCTTCTGCTCAGTGCTGTCGCCTGATTTCTGGCCTATTTGAGCGCAGAAGGCCGTGCCTATTCTGCATTTATCCTCTGAATTTGCCGCATTAGAAAGGGCGCTGTGGCCGACTCTTCCCAGAACTGCGCCAATCGGACCCTGAGTGCCGCCGGCTATCGCTCCGAGAGTCACATAGAGCATCCTTACGGCTGAATTTATGTCTCCGAGGTTGCGGTATGCGCCCAGCGTGGCCTCCATGATGGCGGCCTCCGTCTTGCTCGCTCCTGAGCCGTACAGTATGTTCTCCGCGACCTGGATGCCTATATAACACTGTTCCTCGGCGCTCTTCGCGTTCTTCATCGCATCCCAGCCCTCTTTGGCCATCTGGCCTGCTGAAGGCTGGCAGCCCCAGCCGCCGCCGTAGTTTGGAGGAGGCTGCGAGCCTCCTATGCCTCCAGGGCATCCGGTGCCTCCGGAGTTTCCTGCGCAGAAGCTGTCTACGAGCCTCTCAAAATCAGACGGCATAGCGCCTGCCTGAAGATCAGCCGATGGATCGGCTGCTGAGGCAGAACCTGTCTGCGCCGCTGCGTTTGCCGGCATTTCCGTCCTGACCTCTGGAAGGCTGTAGGCCTGTGGGTTTACTGCTCCGACATCCATAATGTCTCACTGCCTTTCTGCCGGGCCTGCCCGTTTCCCCTGCACAGGAGGGGAAAACGATACTGCCCTGCAAGCATTGTATCAGAAATAATTTCTGCATGCAATTAACAAAATATTAATGAATGGATCGATTGTATCAATCCCTCTGCTCTTTTCTCCCTTTCATCGTATGTCAATAAAAGACTTTGACTGCCTATGAGCTCATCGCCTCGACGTTTATTCCGGGTTCTGCCAACACTATCGGAGGCGGCGGATTTGTCGCCGAAGGCGGAACCGGAGGCGCCGAGGTGAACTTGACAAGGTATTTGCGCAGCACTGCCGCTCCTGATGCCGCATCCGGCGACTTTGCGAAGTCGTTCAGCGCGGCCTGCGCCATCTGCTTCTCGCTCGAAGAAGCTGTGTTGTCCATTATCGTTTTCGTAAATGAGTAGCCTACCGCGCACCTGTCCTTTACGAGCATGCTCCTGTCCATTATATCAACTGCCGTCTTTCCCATGACAGGCTCAAAAGGGCCGTATCCCCACGGGCTCATCGACTGCATGATCCGATCGAGCATGAAAGATGCCGATCCGGAGGTTCCCATGTGCGGATATGCGCCGAGCGCCGCTTCTGCGAGCTTTCGCTCTGTCGAATCGCCCGATCTGTTCGCTATCTGCAGGCAGAATGAAGTGCCGATCACGCACCTGTCATCAGGAGTTACTGCATTGGCAAATGCGTCGTGTCCGACTCTGCCCAGCACGAACCCCACAGGGCCCTGCACTCCTCCGGCTATTGCTCCGAGGCTGACCGCCAGCAGTTTGACTGCCGATTCTATGTTCTTGAGGCTGGGATATGATTTGAGCGTCGCCTCGGCGATTGCGTTTTCCAGGCTCGATTTCGAGCTGGAGCGGTGGATCCTTCCTGCCGCATCCTCGCCTATATAGCACTGTTCGGCGGCGTTCTTCGCGTTCTGCATCGCCGCCCGGCCCTCGCTGGCTATCATGCGCGCCGTATTTGAGCAACTGAGCGGATAGTTCGGCGACGGCGGCGCGGGATTACAGTGTCCAGCAGAGCAGAACATATCGACAGCCTGATCTGCAGGGGCGGATTCCTCCGCGCCATCCGGCAGGATTACAGGCGGAACTGCGCTGTCTTCCGTTGGGGCAGGCAGGCGCTCTCCCGGAGAAGCCAGATCTGTCCTGATCTCCGAGAGGTTGAACGACGGCAGATTCAACGGTCCGAAACTCATAACGGCACTGCCTTTCTATCTCTGCTCCCTGCCGGGACATGGGCCACCGCAGGTCTCAGGGTATTGCTTTTTCACTGCACAATCGAAAAATACATAGTCATCCACCTGGTATTTTATCAGAAGTCGGCCCTACATACAATTAACAAATTATTAATGTATGGATCGATCCGGCCGAGGGCGGTCAGATAATTAACAACGCCACCAGGTTTCCTGATGGCGTCTTTATTCACTGCCGAATATCCGATTACTGCCTAGCGACCTGTGGGAGACACGTGCCATCGCTCCCATCCTCCAACCTGGTTATTCACCTTGAAGCCGTACCGGTTCGCGTTCTTCTGCAGGTAATTCGCCGCTCCTGGCTGGTTCAGGTCAAAATCCACTGCGAGCCCCTTTTCGTGGTTGCTCGTGCCTGGCCTCGCGGCACGGCCGGGACCGTACTTATCGTAAAGGGCCTGCTGCTCCGCGTTTGATCTGAATCCTGATGTGGGCTTGAGCTCTATGCCTTTCGACTTGGCGTCGTCGATCATGGCCTGCATGTTGCCTGCTATGCTCGAGTCGACCTTGACTCCTCCCACATTCTTGAGCTGTCCTGTCCGATCGCCTATATCTGAAATCTGTTCCTTCTCCTTCTTCCTGGATTTCGCCTCATCCTTGGCTTTTTTCAGCTCTTCCTTGTCCTGCTGCGAGGTCTGCTTTGCCTTCTGCAGATCCTGCTGACTCTTCTGAAGCTGATTCTTCGCCTTTGTCTGCTCATCCTTGGCCTTGGTCTCTTCCTGCTTGGCCTTCTGCTCTTCCTGCTTGGCTTTCTGCTCTTCCTGCTTGGCTTTCTGCTCTTCCTGCTTGGCCTTCTGTTCTTCCTGCTTGGCCTTAGATTCTTCACCCTTGGCTGTGTTCTGATCGTTCTGCGCCTGCTTCAGCTCGTTCTGCGCGCTTTCCACTCCGCTGTTATCCGGAGCCTGCGCCTGGCCGCCATTCGGATTGGACGCGGCCGCCTGCTGCTGCTGCGCCTTCTGCTGTTCGGCCTGCTGGACCTTCTGCTCAGCATCCTTTACCTTGCCGTCAGATGATTTAACCTTTTCCCCGGCCTGCTTTGATTTTTCCCCGGCCTGCTTTGATTTTTCCCCAGCCTGCTTTGATTTTTCCCCAGCCTGCTTTGATTTTTCCCCAGCCTGCTTTGATTTTTCCCCAGCCTGCTTCGCCTTGTCATCAGCCTGCTTTGACTTGTCCTGATCTTCCTTGACCTTGTTCTCAAGATCCTGGAGCTTGTTATCCGAGTCATCGACTTTCTTCTGGGCCTGCTGGACCTTCGGATCGTTGGCTATCTCGGGATCTTCGTTCCCTGCCTGCTTGGCTTCCGGATTGGTCTGTTTGTTTGGCGTCGACTGCGGTGTTCCACCTGCCTGTGGAGTTCCGCCACCCTTTGGAGTTCCGCCTGCCTGTGGAGTTCCGCCACCCTGTGGCGTGCCACCTCCCTGAGGAGCGCCGCCTGCCTGCGGAGTTCCGCCGCCCTGAGGATTGGCCTGCTGTGGGAAACCTGAGCCCACAGGGGACTGCTGGCCTGCTGCAGGCTGGTTCGCGCCCATGGGGGTCATGCCGAGTGGCTGATTCATTCCGGGATTCTGACCCTGCTGGCCCTGGCCCTGCTGGCCCAGGCCGTTCTGCATCATCATCTGCATCATCATCTGCAGCATCTGCATCATCATCTGCATCATCTGCATCATTTGCTGCTGCTGCTGCTGCGACTGCATGCCCGTCATCGGGGAGTTCTGCATGCCCATCATCGACGGGTTCTGCATGCCCATCATCGATGGGTTCTGCACGGCCATCATGGAGAGCTGCATACCGGGCACCATGCCCATTCCGCCGCTCATGCCTATTCCAGGCATCTGGCTGTTCCATTGATTGATCGGGTTGAAGAAGCCTGAGCCTCCGCGCTGGAATGCGCCATCTGAGAACTGGCTTCCATCAGATCCGAATGCGCCTGGAAATCCCTGCATGCCGCCCATGATGCCTGAGCCAGGCATCATGCCCTGAGGCGCCATAATCATCATCATTGAAATGGGCTGTTGGCCGCCTGATATGTTATTCATCATAAGGTGTCCCTCCATCGCTGAACAATGAGCTGCCTTTTATTGATTATCACGTATTTTCAGATAATGTCTAGCCGGTGACGGCGGTTTCAGGAATCTGCGCGTAACAACTTACAGGAAGTGCCTGCATAATAGATATTACCCCTTCGGCATGAACACCCGGAACGACGAGCCGTTCAGGTTCGTTATCTGATTTCTCATTATATCGCTGGCTTCCTTGCCATCTCCCATTGCAACTGAGATATGACCGTGAGGATTACTGGGATTGGCAGCCCACACCACGATGGCGCCGGCAGGAAGAGTCTTGAGCTGCTCAGCAGTAACGCCCTTTATCTCCTGTACCTTCGGGTTGGTGGCAAGCTGGTCGGCTGCCATATAGGCGGATGCTCCTGATGTATTGATCCCGAATTTGGCCAGATCCTGGGCGACATTGCGGAAGCAGTGTCCGCCATCTCCGGTTCCATCGGTGGCGTGCTGATATGCTGCCTGAGCGAGCTGTCTGCCTGTCGCGGAGCCTTTCCCGACGTCTACTGCATCTGCTGCATTATTATTTACAGCTACAGCGCCTTCAGCATTGTCGTTGACTGCGTTATTGTCCGTGTTATCATTGTTGTTCTGATTTGATCTGAAGAAGTTCAGAAACTGCTGCATCACCTGCTGAAAGAGCTGCGTCATCATGGACATCAGCGAGTTTTGATTCGCCTGGGCGCCGTAAAACTGATTTTGAAAAGCTCCTGCGGAAGGGCTCATCAGATTCCCTGCTTCCCTGCCGAAGGCCAGGCCGTCACCGAGAGCTGCCACTGAAGAAGGACCGTAGCTCTGCGCATTCGCAAATGCGGATGCACCGAAATACTGTGGCTGGGTTGCGGTTCTGAAAGATATGTCCTGTAACATGGCAGTTCCTCCTCATGAGCATCTGCCAATATATCCAGTAAAGGGATTAAAAAGTTCTAAAACAGCACTGAAAAATATCTGTACAAAGTTAAAGAAATGTAACCATTTTTCCGGAGATTGTAAACTTGCAATGCAGACTGGAATCCCATCATAAAAGTGGGGACAGTTAACTGCTTTCTCAGAAATAAAAGGGACACCTTACCGCTTTTCCTATTGTAAGGTGCCCCATTGTTTTATCTCTTTCCGACGTCTAGTTGTCGTCTCTGTTCTCGTGCTCGTAGTATCTCGGGATCACCACTATGCCTGTCGAGGTCGTGTGGCCCTTGGCGAGGAGCTTCCTGAAGATGCCAAGGCGCAGCTCCTGCTCTTCCTTGTATCTGTCGAAGTCGCCTATGTCATATTCATATCCAATGTGCTCAGGGAGATGGACTTTCCCACCCGCTACTACGGTTCCTGCAGGCACCTTTACGTTCTTGTCTATGATGACTCGCTCCAGCACACACCTGCGCCCGATATCCACGTTGTCGAATATTATGCTCTGCGAAACCCTTGAGAAGCTGTTTATTCTCACCTCCGGAGAGAGGACCGAGTTCTCTACGTAGCCGCCGCTGATTATGCAGCCGTCGCTCACCAGCGAGTTGACGGCTTCTCCGCGCCTGTCCGAGCCGGAGAACACGAACTTGGCAGGCGGCAGGTGGTCCGTCACCGCCGAGTAGATCGGCCAGGTCCTGTCGTAGAGATTGAATGTGGGGTTCACTCCCACGAGATCCATGTTGGATTCGAAGTAGCTGTCCACTGTTCCCACGTCGCGCCAGTAGCCTATCTCAGACTCCTTGACAGGCTCGCGGGACCACCTGTTGTCCATGAAGTCGTAGACGAAGACACCTATTCCTTCCTTCTTCGAAAGCCTGGGAATTATGTTCTTGCCGAAGTCGTGCGATGTCTCGCTCTTTGACAGGTGGGCGTCGTACTCGAGCGCTTCAGTGAGAACATCCCTGTCGAAAAGGTAGTTACCCATTGAGACGAGGGCGTGCTCAGGGTCACCCGGAATGGGTTTGGGGTTTGCAGGCTTCTCTTCGAAGTCAATCATCCTGTAGTTCTCGTCCACCTGGATGACCCCGAAGCCTCTTGACTGCTCGATCGGGAACTTCCTCGCGCAGACTGTCAGATGGGCTCCCTTGGAGTAGTGGAAGTCCATCATCTGCCTGATGTCCATCTTGTAGATGTGATCGCCGCCGAAGACTGCAACGAGGCTCGGCATCTCCTGCCGGATCTGTATCATATTCTGATAGACGCAGTCGGCAGTTCCCCTGTACCAGACAGGCGGAGCCGGCCCTATGCACCGCACATACTCTCCCCGGGATCCGAACTTGCGGTTCCAGCTCTTCTCAACGTGATCGACGAGAGAGAACGATCTGTGCTGGATCAGAACATAGAGGCGCTTTATGCCCGAATTGAAGAAGTTCGTCAGCACGAAATCTATGATGCGGTATTTCCCGCCGAATGGAACGGCAGGCTTGGCTCTGATGTCGCTCGTCAGCATCTCCAGCCTGCGCCCTTCGCCGCCTGCCATTATGATTCCCATTACCTTGTTCATCGAATCAGCTCCCTTTCAGATATTCGACTGTCTCTACTGCGCGACCAGATGAAGCACCGTATCGTAGTATCTCGGCACCACGACTATTCCTGACGCCGATGTATGGCTTCGCTCCACCAGGCCCCTGAAAATCTCCAGATCGCGGGCTTCCTTTCTTGGCGCCTTATGCGCAGGCTTTTCCACATGCTCGATCTTTCCGCCTCTTATGATCGTGTTGTCCGGAACTGACACGCACTTGTCTATTATCGCCTTTTCGATAACGCATTTCTTTCCCACTGTCACGCCGTCGAAGATTATGCTCTCCTTCAGCCTGCTCCCGGCCTGCACTGTCGAGCCAGGGAAGAGGATGCTTTTCTCGATATGGCAGCCGCTCAATATGCAGCCGTCACTCACTATCGAGTGTGAGACCTGCTGTTTCTCCCCGTCGCAGTCCCCGTAGAAGCGGGGCGGGGGAAGGTTGTCCGTGTTTACCGAGTAAAGCGGCCAGTCGCTCCTGTATAAGTTGAAGAGAGGCTTCTCGTGCAGGATGTCCATGCTGGCCTCGTAGTAGCTCTCGACGCTCCCTATGTCGCGCCAGTATGCCGGCTCCCTGCTCTGCTCATCGCCGGGCAGGCCTGTGAACTCGTAAACATATGTCTTTATGCCTTCCGTCTTCATCAGCGTCGGGATTATGTCCCTGCCGAAATCGTGGGAGGAATTGCTCTCAGGCTGCTTCGAGTCCTTCTCGAGGGCCTCTATAAGCACTTCCCTGTCGAATATGTAGTTCCCCATCGATACCCACATGTGCTCTTCGTCGCCCGGTATCGGGATCAGCCTCGACGACTTTTCCTCGAAGTTCAGGAGCCTGCCGTCGCTGTCCCGCTCGATCACGCCGAACCGCCCTGCGGCCTTCCTGATCGGGTATCTGATTGCGCATATCGTCAGGTGGGCGCCCTTCTCGCGGTGGAACTGAACCATCTGGCGGATGTCCATCCTGTAGACGTGATCGCCTCCAAAGACCGCAACCATTGAGGGATTCTCGATCTTTATCCTGCTCATGTTCTGGTAGACGCTGTCTGCAGTGCCTTTCTGCCAGTGAGGCGGCATCGGACCCAGGACCCTTATGAACTCGTCCCTCGATCCGAAGCGGTAGCTCCAGTTCTCTTCGATGTGCTGCACGAGAGACAGGGACTTGTGCTGGATCAGCACGAAGATCTTCTTGATCTCCGAGTTGAAGAAGTTGGACAGGGCGAAGTCGACGAGCCTGTACTTGCCGCCGAAGGGCACTGCCGCCTGGGCGCGCACATTGCTCGTGAGCACCTCGAGCTTGTGGCCAATCCCTCCTGCGAGAATCATTGCAAGAACGCTTTCTCTCACTGTATTCATGGCATCACTGTACCTTCTGTTGGATTTGAGGGGATGTAGAAAACAATATGCGGCCCCCCATGATTATATTGTTGAATCAGTCTGATATATCCTGCTTCCCGGCTTTTCACTGCTGTAAAATTTGTGATGGATTTCAGCTCAGTCTCTCTGCGCCGCCTTCAGAGGCTGGCGGTTTTCCGTCTTCAGAAGGGCTGCCTTCAGCAGAAGCTGCATCACAGGCGCTCACGGTTTCAACGCCTGCCGGGGCAGTGGTTGCAGCAACTGCAGGGACAGCTGATCCGGCTCCTTCGGGAGCGGTTATCCTGCCGCCTGTTGAGTTGAAACGCTCCCACTCGAAGAGATAGGCCAGCAGGATGAAAATAATCAGCGTACTCTGCGGGCTGTTGAAGACCGTATCGGCCATGTTGCCTACAGCAAATCCGATGAGACTTGCCTTCACAGCAGTAAGAAGACTATGGTCCGCATCCGCCTCACCGCCCAGGCTGTGCAGCGCCTTCCAGATATCCCATATCATCCAGATGAAGAGAAGATAGCCGGCAATCCCGAGAGATACCAGGATCTGCAGATAGAGGTTGTGCGGATGGGGGTCGAACATCCCTGGGACCTTGATCACCCTCTTGATGAAGAGCTGAGCCGCGTAGGCATTTTCCCTGGAAGTGAAGATGCCGTTCGAAAAGCCTATGCCCAGCAGGGGGTAGTCTCTGAAGATGTGGCCGGATATGATCCACATATTGATCCTGCACTGCATGCTCGTGTCACCGAGCGGATTCGTCAAGGTCATCAGCCTGTTCCGTGAGAAGGAGAAGAGCCCCACGAGAATTGCGAACAACAGAATCGATATGAGCATGGCTCTTCTGATCATCCTGCTGTTTGATTTCCAGAGCAGATAGAGAAGGACGAAGCCGAAGCTTATCCATCCGCTCCTCGAGTTGCTGAATGCCAGTCCTGCCAGCATTATAATCAGCAATCCAAGATAGAGCCACTTCCTTTTAGGATCCCTGATCAGGAATGCCATCGCAGGAGGGATCCCGATGACCATGTTCATTGCCACGTGGTTGTGATGCAGATAAGGCGTATCGAAAAATGAAAGGTGCTGCAGAAAGGCGGGCTTCATAATCACCCCCCTCACTATCATCAGCGCCAGGGCCCCGATATAGCAGGGCCAGAAGAGGGATGACGTGCCTGGAAAGTCCTTTGACAGCAGATATCTGAATATGTAGAAGGCCAGGAGCGCAGGAAGGTACAGGTCGAAGAAGAGCGACGAGTCCCTGAGGGGGTTCCAGAAAAACGACAGCATCGCGAGGATGCCGAAGAGGAAGAAGGGATCGCGCCATAAGCGTGGAAACGCCAGGTCCCTGTTGTAGAGGCGGCACAGCAGATAGAAAAAAAAGAGAGGGAAGTAGGCTTCCCAGGTGCACCCGCGAATCACAGCTTTCGAAGCCGTGCCTGTGGGGATCTCGATCGGTCCCCATCCGATCAGGATTACTGAAAAAAGGAAGAGAGCCTGGAGAAGTTTATCCAGGCTCTCTTTCCTTTTCATCTTTTGACAGTTCTAGTATTTCTTGATAAGAACTATGCAGGAGAGAGCGAGCATAATCGCGAGGCCGAAAGCTATTCTCTTCGTGCCTTCCCTGCTTCCTGCAGCGCCGAACGGGCCGAATGTCGGAGAGCCTGACGGGTTGACCGTGCTGCTCGGGCTGACTGTCGGGCCGCCTGATCCTGTGATATAGAGATACAGCACCTGGCCCTGAATCGGGGTTACAGCTGTGAGAGCGGCGAAGTTGTAGGATGTCTTCTTGGCTGTGATTGAGTAAGGCCCGCCTGTCGGGTTGACTTTGTAGAAGAACGCCGTGCCGTTCGTCGATGTCACGTATGAGCCGAAGTCCACCTGGTTTCCTGTGCTCACATATCCTCTGGCGAGATAGTCAGCCGGGGAGCAGTCTATCTGCACGTCGGACACGGGCGTCTCGCTCACGAGAGCCTGCACCTGCATGTAGCTCGAAGTCGCGTCGTAAGGGTAGCCCGTGTTGCCCATATAGGTGTTCCAGTCTGTGTAGCTTATGCAGTTCGCGTTCAGCGAGGTGTTGCCTGTGAGGGTGAACTGCATCGTAGTCGTCACGTGCTGGTCCTTGGTGACTACTATCGTGTAGTTGCCGAGAGGCAGATTATAGAATGCATACTGACCGGCTTCGTTGGTCACGTATGTGACATTTACCACTTCATCCTTGGTGCCATTGGTGAGAGTACAGGTAGCCCCGACTATTGGTGTCGTGCTGTTTACCTCTGTTACCTTGCCCGATACCATCGCCGTGCCGGCCCATCCTGTAGTGTTTCCTCCACCTCTGAGGGCTTCGAGATTGGGCGAGTTGTTGCTGCATCCAAATGGCACAAGTGCCACTATGAGAGCCAGTGTGAGCAACCCCATGAGCCCGATAAAGATATTTTTGTTCCTCATATGTTCCCTCCTTCGCATATTAGAATTCGCTTGTCACGAATTGCTCGCCGTTCCTGTTCTCCTTGCCAGGTATAAAACCACGCAGGGGAAGAATTTGAACAGAAAATTTCTTGATCTATTCCAGAAAGTCCTTCTTTTTTATAATAAAATATATTCTCAGGCAATAAAGCCTGCTGCAATCAACATCCAGAGATGGATATCTCTGTTTTTCCAGGCATGCGGCCGTCAGGAATGATTGATGTCATCGGAATATCGTCAATAATCAGCAACCGGAGTGGGTGATGTGAGTGGCAGTCTCATATTGACATTGAATAAAAGTGTTACTTATAATATATACAACCTGCAAGGAGTGTATATGTCTGACAAGAGAGCCGCAGCGCTGCTGCTCATACTTTTTACTTTGACCTGCCTGCTGTGTCAGTCCTGCGCGAAGACTGAAAAGGAGGCTCCGCAGGTATATCTGCTCCCTGACTCACAGAAGAAGGGCGGCTCAGCAGAGGCGTCCACCATAGAGAAAGACAGCGTTCAGGTAGCTTCAAAGCCCAAGTCAAAGCCCGTCTCCTCTCGAGACGGAGACTGGAAGAAGGGCAACCCATACTGGGCCAGGGCAAAGGAGATAGTCTACGGCAGATCAGGCAGGAACAGCGCCGCGCAGCAGCGCAGATTCAACAGGTCTGAGCTCGAACAGGCGACGCTCGACTATGGAAAATACAACGTCAAGGAGATCGCGCTGACATTCGACGACGGCCCTCACAGGAAATATACGCCGCAGATTTTGAAAGTGCTGAAGCGTTACAATGTGAGGGCTACCTTCTTCATAGTCGGCAAGATGGCTGATGCCAGCGACGACCTGCTTGTCGAGCAATACAGGGAAGGCCACCAGATAGGAAACCACACATATCACCACGTCGATATGACGAAGCTCTCCGAAAAGGAGGCGCAGGTCGAATGGGTCGCCTGCAATGAAGTCGTGAAGTCGATACTGAGAATCAGCCCCAGGTACTGCCGCCCTCCCGGTGGAAACTACGATGACACCGTCAAGAGAGCGGCCTTGAAGAGCGGCCTCGTGACTGTACTGTGGACAGAGGACCCTGGAGATTACGATGAGCCCGGCGGATTTGCAATCGAATCCCGGATTTTCTGCTCTATATACAATGGAGGGATAATCCTGCTGCACGACGGCGTGCAGCAGACCATCAACATACTGCCCTCGATAATAGAGCGCCTCAAGAGGGAAGGCTATACCTTCGTGACGGTGGATGAGATGTACAGAAAGAGAAAGAAGTAACATGCCCCCAAAGAGGATAGTTCATCCGGTTCTGTTTCTGCTGTTCGCGCTTATTGCAGTCGCCGTGACGATTCCTTTCTGCAGGTGGATTCGCGGGGCACCGCTCGTGGGAAAGCATCCTGTCTTCTCAGAGTCGTACGGATATGGCAGCGGAGCTTTTGATGTCTTTGTCAAAGCGTCTTACGACGAGATGAATCTGGATGATTTCCAGGAGTTTTACCGCTGGATGGACGCCGCCTTCGGAGACTGGAAGAGGTATGAGGTAAAGAACGGAACCTGGCCATTCCCGGACAGGGAGTATTCAGATCTGAAAGGCCTCTGCGACTCAGTCTCAGAGCATCTCGCCTCACTCACTGATGTCCCTTCAAAGGTGCAGATGGAAAAGAGCTACGGCGCGAGCGTGCACCGGATGGTGAAGGCGGTGATAACACGCTTCAGCCTGCAGAGAGGATATGAGTTCACCAGTGTGCCCCGGTACGGCGAGCGCCAGTGCTTCCTGCAGTCAGTTCTGATAGCCGGGCTTTTTCAGCAGATGGGCATGAACGCCGGCATTGTCATGGTGTTCAGGAACGAGAAGGGTGAAGAGTCCAACAACGGCCACGCAGTAGTGCTGCTCAGGCTTCCAGATGAGCACGACGTCATCGTAGACGCTTCCGAGCCACGCCCGTTCGCAACTCATCAGGGCCTTTTCTGCAACGACTGGAGAGGAAACATATATGTGAGGCCTGTCTACGTCCCGGGCTCCGAGATGATTGTCGGGTATCAGGCCGAGAAGGATGAAAGCGCCGTCGAGAGGCAGTCGATATCGGCGCTCGACATACAGTTCATAATGTCGCAGTTTGACGTGTACAGAGGAGAATGGGTCGATGGAGCGCTTCACAGCTCGAAGAAGAGCAGGGAGGGGCTCGAGAATGCAGCCCGCTATTTCAGGCGCAGCGTCAATACCTGCCAGTCCAATCCCCTGGCCGTTTATCTGCTGGCGCGCTCTCTGGAAGAGCTCAACAGCAGCGATGGAGCCAGGCAGCAGTTCAAAAAAGCCTATGTTCTATACACCAGATATGGATGGGTTCCTGAAGGGCTGAAGGAAAAGCTCAGGAAATACCGCATCCAGACTACTTCGTGAAGATCCCCTTCACTCCGCCTGCAGTGAGGCCTGCTATGTCAGCGAGAATCCTGGGGAGGATGATGCCTCCGGGATATGCCAGATACTTGGGTGTCCATACTGGAGAGAACTTTTCCTTGTACTGCCTGAGCCCCTGGAAGTTATAGAAGTGCTCGCCGTGGTGAAAGACAAACGACCCGAGCCTGCTCCACGCAGGTGCCAGGCTGTGCGCCTCCATCCCTGACAGCGAGGCCATCCCGAGGTTGAAGGAACCGCAGCCTTCGTCGCGCCCCCAGAGCATCAATTGCAGGAAGAGATACTCCATCGTCTCGTCAGGCGCCCTGTCGGGAATATAGCGCATCAGATCTATCGAGAGCTCTTCGCGGTTCCCACTCATCCACACGTTCGCGAAGGCTACTATCTCATCATCCTTCTTCACGATTGCGACTGGGAAGTTGAGCAGGTAGTCCTCGCAGAAGTTCCCCATCGTGAACTTTCTCTCTCTGGTGTTTTTCTGCTGAAGCCAGGAGTCCGAGACTCTTTTGAGGGCTTCCATCGACTGTCGCACCTCTTCGCCTCTGATGAGGCTGAACTGGCATCCTTCCTTTGTCATCTTGTTTATCACGTTTCGAAACTTTTTTCGGGAACCGCCTTCAAGCGTGAATGACTCGAGAGGCACCGAGCCCTCTTCGCCCACTTTGATCAATGTAAGCCCTAGATCGAGATAGTAGTGCAGATTATCCTTGTGGATGTCATAGAAGACAGTCCATCCGTCGTGCCTGTCGACCAGCTCCCTGAAGCTCCATATCAGGTCTTCCCATTCCTCCTCCGGCCCTGCAGGGTCTCCCAGAGCTATCCAGCTCCTCCCCTGCGTGCCGAACATTATGAAAGCCTTCGAGCTCTCGCTGAACAGGAACCGCTTGTCGCCCAGAAGGGCTATCTGCGGGTAGGTGAGAGGAGATGAGAATACAATCGAGCGCACTTTTTCGAGCTCCTCCCTGCTGGGAGGCGCCGGCTCCGCCGATGACGGCCTGAAAAGCCTTATCAGGGCGAGGATGATGAGAAGCGACAGAACGCCGACTGTCGCCCTCAGGAAGCGCGGCGCGTCGCCCTTTATGCTGAAGCTCCACCACGTCACCTGTGAATAATCGATGTGCTTGTGGGAGAAGAATGCAAGCCAGAAGGCGCAGCAGAGGACGAGAATGATCGCCGCAATCCACTGGAACGTCAGGAACTCGCTGAAGAATGAAGCCTTGCGGTGAAAGCCGTTCCTGCTCGGAATCAGCGCGCCGAGCATGATCCCGAGAATCACCGCTTCCTGGACGTTCGCGCCTCGGAGCAGCGAAAAGACTATTCCGGCTGCCAGCAGGAACACGCTGAGATGGTATGAGATATCGAGCCTTCTCAGCAGTCCCCAGGCGAGAATGAGAAGCCCGGCGCCGATCAGGCTTCCGAGGAAATGTGAGATCTCGATGACAGGCAGAGGCAGCAGCTTCAGCAGCCATCTGAAATGAGGCCTGTCAACAGGCAGAGCCCCTGATATGAGAAGGATGGCGCCTGCGAGGAAGGTGGTGAATGACAGGATATAAGGCGTCATCAGCGGCACCCACTGGCTGAAGGCAGTCACTATCTTCTTCATCTCCTCCCTGCGGGTCAGCGTCTCCTGGATTCCAAACGCCGCGATAGCCACGACCAGCGGCAGCAGGTAGTATATGCCTCTGAAGGCCAGCAGGGAGCCTATTATCTCTGAAGGCGGGAAGGGAGGGGAGAGGAGGAGCATGGAAGCAGTCTCGAATACGCCGAGCCCTCCAGGGACCTGGCTGGCCACTCCTCCCACCTGGGCTAACAGGAAGTCTGTGAAGAACTCGCCCAGCGGCATATGCACGGTGCCCGGGAGAAGAACGAAGAGCACCGACCCTGCCAGAAGCCAGTCCATCGAGCCGAGAAATACCTGCGCCAGAGCGAGAGGAAGAGAGGGAAGGCAGAGCTCCTGCTCTCCCAGTCTGAACGACTTTCTGTAGAGGGCGCAGACTGTGATGTACGCTGCCACTGCGACGAGGAATAATATCCCGAGCAGTCTCAGCGATTGAACAGGCAGGTGCATGGACGGCAGCAGGGCTCTCGGCCATATCGTGAATGAAATCCCTGCAATGGTCATGAACCCGATCCACAGAGTGCTGCTGCAGAAGACGAGAAGCTTCGCAACCTCAATCGCCGAGAGGTTCCACGAGCTATAGAGCCTGTAGCGCACAGAGCCTCCGGTCAGGAACGAGAGCCCTATCGTGTTCGAAAAGGCGTAGCTGATGAACGACGCCAGAGCTATGCGGCGGTATGCGATCGTCTTCGAGATGTAGATCAGGCCCAGAAAATCATAGCCTGTCAGAGTGAAGTAGCTTGCAGAGGCCAGTAACACGGCGCAGATCACCCTGGAGGAAGGGAGGCTTTCTATGTGCTTTACCACGTCGTGATAGCTGTAGTGCCTGAGCATCCTGAAGAGCGCGACCAGCGCGAAGGTGAAGAGGAGCAGGCTTATCGCCGGAACGATGTATCTGGACAGTCTGTTGAGCATAGGTTTCTCTTGCAGCTATTTCGATGAAGCCATCTTCTTTAAATCTGAGTGGCGTTCCTCCTCACCTTCCGGTAAGCTTCAGGACCTTCGATGCCTTCACGCCATCCATGCCTTCCGCGGTGACTGTCACCTCTCTCGGCGCAGAGCCGAGCCTGTCGATGATGTATGAAAAATCCAGTATTTTCAGGATCTCTTCATCAGGCGCCTCGATGGCGATGCTCTTCACGTTGAGCGCCTTGGACGAGCCTATCCTGTGGATCGTGGCTTCTCTGCCGTCGACTAGCACTTTCCTTATTCCCTTTCCGTACGACACGGTTCCCCTTATCTCAGCGCTGCTGCCTTTCACCTCGTATCCTGAGCCTTTCGATGCGCCGGAATCCTTTGAAGGCGCTCCGGGGCCTGCGGCGCAGTGCAAATTTGCTGACGGAGCCTCTACTGTGCGTATCGAGATGACAGGCAGCCCGCCCTGCGGGAGCTCAGGAGGAGACGGCTTCAAAGCAGGCGCTGGCTGGCTGTAAGAGCTCATGTTGCACAGGTAGTCTGTCGTTCCTATTCCAAAGACTCCCTGCTTCGGCCTGTCCTTCGAGCGGGCTCTTTCCTGCACCCTTTCCTTCAGGATCAGCCTGACCCTGTCTATGAACTCGGCAGGGTCTTTAATCCCGGTCAGGGAGGCAGTGCTGATCGGCTCATCTGTCGCTATCACCTGCAGATAGTCTCTTGTCTTTTCGACATCCACCTCGAGCGTGAATATCTCAGTCCTGTCTCCAAGCGTGAAGGGCTTTCCTGCCTTGACTCTGTCCTCAGACTCGTATGAATTGGGATAGATTATCTGGCACCAGCCTTCCTCGTTTGTGTAATATACGAGAATATAGCTGTCCCTTGAAGAGGTTATTGTCACAACGAGCTTTTCTCCGGCCGTGTATGTCTTCCTGTCTGTCGAGATTTCCACCTTGAAGACCGCCCACGAGGCATCGACGCCCAGGTTGTCGAGGCTTATGATATGGGGCTTTGCAGTGAGAGGCTGTGAGATGCAGAATACGAGAAGCGCGATGAGCAGAGCCGGAAGGCCTATCCTCTTCATCAGATCATCTCCCTGTCTATTCTTTTGCTCCCGCCTTGACGAGCAGCTCCACGATCTTCTGCTGCCCCTTTTCTCTGGCAATTGCGAGCGGGGTCTTCCCCTTAGATGTCCTGTCATTGACCGGCGAGCCTTTCGAGATGAAAAGCGCCGCCAGCCTGGCCTTCCCCCTCGCTGCCGCGCAGTGGAGAGGCTTGTACCCGTCGTTGTTCCTGAGCCGCATATCCGCCCCCCTGTCAATAATCGCTCCGGCGGCTTCGCAGACCGACTCGCTGTCAGACTGGGCCAGGCAAGCCGTGTGAAGAGGGGTGTTGCCTTCCTGATCTCTCGAGTTGACATCCGCGCCTTTCGAGATGAGGAGAAGAGCCATTTCCTTCTGGCCTCCGGCGACTGCGTAAGCGAGCGGCGTCCTGCCGTACAGATCTCCCCATGAAGGCTTCGCGCCTTCCTTCAGGAACAGCTCGACCATGTCCCGGCAGCCGAGCATCGCAGCCCAGCAGAGCGGAGTGACTCCGTTCCTGTCGCACTTTCTGAGATATCCTATCGAGTTTGTGAGGCTCTGTCTCACTCTGCCAATGTCGTTTGCACAGACGGCCTTCAGGAAGGACTTCACGTCAGGGTCGTCCGCTTCTATGCTCACCTCTGACGCCGGGCCGGAAGCGCTGTCTTCAGGCGGCTTTACATCTTCATGCTGAGCCGGTCTCGCTTTGCCCTGTCCGGACGATTTTATCAGGCAGTAATCGCCGGCTCCCGCAGTGCCCTCGAGGAGCGGCCAGGGCTCCTGATCGCAGCCCCTCTCGCGCTTTACAGTCTCAGGGACCGCCTTCGCCAGAAATTTTTCGAGAGAGCTGACTGTCACATCGCCGTGACTGTTCGAGGCCTCTCCCCTGAAACCCTTGACGAGAAAGTATGTGAAGAATCCGAGCGATTTCTCAGTCCATTCATAGGAGCGCTGCCCTACCCTGCAGGAAAAAAAGGTCACTGTTAGCTCTGTCTTGAAGCTTCGGGCGAAATCCCCTGTCAGCGGATTGTCTTTGTCTCCCTTTGCGCTCCTGGGCTCGTTCCGGCAGGCGTCTATGAAGAGGATCTTCTTCCTCGCCTTTATCTGCTCCATGTATTTCATGAGGTCCGACACTTTGAGGGCGCTCGTGTCGATTGTCTCCCTGCTGTAGGGATCTGCCTCGACTGTGAGCAGGTAGCTCTGGTTCCCCATATTCATGCCCTGTCCTGAAAAGAAGAAGAAGACCTCGTCGTCAGGCGCCGCGTTCTGCCTCACATACGAGACCCACCGCACGATGGAAGCCTTGTCCGGAACACGATTCCCACTCGAGTCGCTCGTGAGCAGGAATATGTTCTCATCGTGAAATCCGCAGTATCTGATCAGAGTATCCCTGAACGTCTTCGCATCGTTGACGGCGCACTTGAGCGGCGCTATCTCTTTCATATAGCTGTTTATGCCTATCACGACGGCCCACTTCTTCTCAGACGCGGCAGAGGCTCTGCCGCAATTGAGCATCGAGCAGAGGAGGATGCCGGCCGCCATCAGCATTGCGGCGAGTGCCCTGTCGTTCGTCCCTCTCATTGTCTCGCCCCCTTCTTCTTGAGAAGCTCGGCTGCGGCCGCTCTTCCCGCCTTTACATACTGCCTGAATGTCCTGAGGCTTTCCTCGACTGAGGATTTGGCGTCGCTGCTCATTCCGGACGGCATCAGCGTTTTCATCTGCCTGTCGAGGTGGGGATCGTTGTTTATATCGATGAGAGCAAGCGCCAGAGGCGTCTGGCCGTCGTTCGATCTGGCGTTGATGTCAGCGCCTTTTGAAAGCAGGAACTCGACTGCTGCTGTGTTGCCTGAATATGCCGCCACGTGAAGGGCAGTGTAGCCTCCGTCGGCTTTCGCATCGATCTTGGCGCCCTTTGAGAGCAGCCAGGAAGCCATGTCTGCCGTCATGCTCCTGGGAGGATTCTGAGAGGAATCGGTGCTGCCGACTGCAAAGACTTCCAGCAGAGGCGTGAGGCCCTCGTCCATCCTGGCTTCCAGATCTGCTCCCTGCGATATGAGCAGCTCTGCGATATCCTTCCTGTAACTCCTGCACGCTACATGCAGCGCTGTCTGCCCTTTCCTGTCCCGCCCGTCGATGAGGGCGCCTCTGTCGAGGAGGAGCTTTGCAAGATCCCGGAGCCCAAGCATGGTCGAGAACTGGAGCGGCGTGAGATCGTATGTCTTGTCGTTCTTGTTGATATTGGCTCCCTGTGCGATCAGATATTCCACCATATCCCTGCCCTGGAAGCACACGGCAATGTTGAGGGGGGTCCAGCCGCTGAGATTCCTGTCGTTGCCTTCATATATGGCGTTGATGAAGCGCCTGTCCTTCTTAAGCGCGTCTTCGACCTGCCTCCTGTTGCCCTTTCCGACGTCCAGCATAAAAGAGTGAAGCGCGACATCGTCTACCGCTCCTCCCTCCGAGAAGAGAGACAGCGGGAGAGGCGCCGCCGTCTTGCTGTTGACGTCTGGAGCTGTTGAGGACTTCCCCTGCGAGGCGGAAGAAGATTTCACGGGTTCTGAGACCTTCGAACCCGACTGACTGTGCTGGCCGGCCTGCCCGTGCGAAAGGGAGAGGACCCACGAGCCGGTTCCGGTCGTTCCCTCCCTGACGACCCAGGGAGTCTGATCCTGCCCGCGCTCCCTCTTGACTGACTGGAAGACTTTCTGCGAGATGAAGCGGTCCAGTGAGTCTACCGAGACCTTCCCCCTGTCGTCTGTCGCTTCGCCGTTCAGGCCCGCGACGAGATAGTATGTGAAGAATCCCATCGATCTCTCAGACCATTCGTACGAGCGCTCGCCTGTCCTGCACGAGAAGAAAGTGGCGGTAAACGCGCTCTGATCCTTTTCCCTGTTGTCCGATCTTATCACGAGGTTCTTTGAAAAGGCGTCGGACAGCGCGTTTTTTGCGTCGCCCTTCCCGGACCGCGGATCGTTTCTGCAGGCGTCTATGAAGAGGATTGTCCTGGCTGCCTTCATCTCTTCGATCCTTTTTTTCAGATCGGATATCTTCAGCGAGCTCATGTCGAGAGTGTCGCTGCTGTAAGGATCGGCGTCCATGGTCAGCAGGTAGCTCTCTCTGTCCATATCCATGCCGTGCCCTGAGAAGAAGAAGACGAATGTGTCATTCCTGTCTATGTTCTGCTTAATATACGATATCCATCTTATTATGTTGGTCCTCTCAGGGAGCCTGTTCCCCTTCTGGTCGCTCGTCAGCACAAAGATGTCATCTGGGGCGAAGCCTGCCGAATCGACGAGAGCTTTGCTGAACTGCCGGGCATCCTGCACTGCACAGCGGAGAGGCGTCACTTCCTTCTGATAGCTGTTGATCCCCACCACGAGCGCCCATCGCCTTCCCGAGTTCGCCGCCTGAACCTCCGCAGCTCCCTGGAGAAGGGATGTCATAACGGCCAGCGAGAGGACGGCTATCCTGACGATCATTGTGAAGAGCCTGTATGGTGCCATCTTTTCAATTCCTTTCCGCATGACGATGATGCCGGAATGCTGTTGAATCTGGTGATCGGCCGAACCATGAGCTGAGGTGATGCTCCACCCCTCTGATCATTTCTGTATTATTCCGCCATAACCTCTGCCGGGGTGGTAACGAGCCCGGGCTTTCTACTAACTCTCTCGGCTTGGTGTGTTTTACTCTTCCATTATAACGTAGATGACCGAAAAACTAAAGATGTTGATTGTGATACGCTTTTGTATGATCCATAGAATTGATGGAGGTTAATAAACTGGCAGGTGAAAAAATTAGTAATCATCGTAATAAATAGATAAAAATGATCCCAAGAGGATTGTGAATTATAAACAAAGAATATATTCAGCAGGGTTGTACTCGATTCAAAAGGCCAAAGACTGATGACAAACCTATGAGTAAATATGTGGAAGGTGACAATACTGGAAGCGGTGCTCATCGACACAGGACGGGGCCGATCAACAGACCTAGCTTTCATCGTCTCCACAAGATCGACACGCAGATACGAAGCGGCACATTCCCAGGCATCGACTATCTGGCTGAGATGACTGAAGTCCATCCACGGACTATCCACAGGGATCTTGAATATATCCGTTCCGAATGGAAGGCACCTCTGAAATTCGACAAGAGCAGGAAGGGTTATTACTATACTGAGGCAACCTGGAGCATACCAGCCATCCAGTTATCGGAGCAGGAACTCCTCGCGCTCCTGATTGCAAAGAATGCGATACTTCACTATGCAGGTGTTCCCTATGAGACTCATCTGCGCCAGGCCTTCCAGAAAATAACCGAGATGCTGCCTGATGATGGATCGATCAATCTGGGTGACGTAGAGGACATATTTGCCTTTCGCTTCGGTGCAGTACGGCAGGTGGAACCGGAAATTCTCAATACCGTATCAAAGGCATTGCAGAATCGGAGAAGCCTCAAAATCAATTATTATGCAGCCGGCAAGGACGAGCACAGCGAAAGAGCTTTGGACCCTTATCTCCTGGACAATCTCAGAGGCGACTGGTATCTTGTCGGATTCTGTCATCTGCGCCAGGATCTGCGTGTTTTCTCTCTGAATCGCATCAAAAACTGCATAATGCTGCCCGGCACCTTCACCGTACCCGCGGATTTTTCATACCGTGAGTATATCAAACATGCCTTCGGCATCCTTCGTTCCGACGCCCCTGTCGAGATTGCGGTGGAGTTATACGGCTTCGAGGCAAGGCTGGCCAGGGAACGAATCTGGCATGAAAGCCAGCGTATAGAAGAGAAAGCAGATGGCTCTATAGTGATACATCTGAGGGTCACAGGGGTGGAAGAGGTCAAGCGCTGGGTCCTGTCCAGCGGCAAAGACGCAAGAGTGCTCGAGCCAGGATGGCTGGCAAAGGAACTGGAGGACGAGCACTGCGCCGCAGCCGCCAGATACATGCAAAAGCCCCGCTGAACAAGGAATGGCCTTCCATCCAATCCTCGGAAGGAATATCGTAGGAAGAAGGATGCACAGGAAGAGTAATGTTATAAACTCTTGCCACACTGACAGGAATTGTCAGTTTACCCCATTCAGACTGACAATGGATGACAGTGTGCACGTGATATAATGGTTTCCGGGTGGGAGAACAATCCAATAGGATTTCCAGGAGGAGATTGTATAATCAATGAAAGAATTCGAAATGCAATTCGAGGCCCTGACCGGCAACAAGCCATTCCCTTGGCAGACAGCCCTTTTCGAAAAGTTCTGCTTGAAGCAGTTTCCGAAAAGTTGCAACATTCCCACTGGATTGGGTAAGACTTCCACGATCGCAATATGGCTCCTGGCGCTAGCTCATAGCAGAATATCAAAGGTCGCTGGAAATGAGAATTTTCCCCGTCGCCTTGTTTATGTTGTCAATCGAAGAACTGTCGTTGATCAGGCCACTCGAGAAGTTGAAATGATTCGAGCTGCCCTTCTTAAAAAGATTGAACAGGTGGATGTTGTTGGTGTTCTCGGTTCACTCTGCTCCATGGATTATGAATCACCGTTGGCAATCAGCACATTACGTGGCCAATCTGCCGATAATGCTGAATGGCGAAGTGATCCTTCCAGACCAGCCGTCATTATAGGCACGGTTGACATGATAGGAAGCCGACTGCTCTTTACGGGCTATGGCTGTGGTTATAAGTCAAGACCAATGCATGCCGCTTTGCTTGGCCAGGATGTCCTGCTGATCCATGATGAGGCCCATCTAGAGCCGGCTTTTCAAAATCTACTTTCTTCTATTGAATCTCATCAGGCAGATTCGCACGAGTTCAGATCATTCAACGTAATGGAGATGACTGCAACCTCGCGTGGCGACAGCAATCCTTTCACGATTACAGATGACGATCGTCAATATGCCGAAGCATCTAAGCGAATAAATGCGAAAAAGGCAATTACCTTTCATGAAGTCAGCAGTGAGAACGGAATCATCGACGCCGTCACAGAGCTCGCCTTAAATCATAAGGACAGTGGAAAGGCCATCCTTATATTCCTGCAAAAACTGGAGCACGTTGAGAAAGTCACCGAAAAGCTGAGGAAAGGCAGTTTAAATGTTCGGGAGCTCACAGGCACACTGAGAGGATTTGAGCGCGATAACCTCGTGAGTAAAGATCCTCTATTTGCTCGTTTCATGCGAAAATCAGGCGTCAAGCCGCAAGAAGGGACAGTTTACCTGATAGCCACTTCTGCCGGCGAGGTCGGTGTTGATTTATCAGCAGATCTTATGATATGTGACCTGGCTACTTTTGACCGCATGGCTCAGAGATTTGGCAGGGTTAATCGTTTCGGCGAAGGAGAAGCTCAAATTGACATTGTGCATGTGACAACCCTAAATGCTGAGAAGGAAGGCGATTCGAGTTCTCCTGCTGAGGATGATGGAGTAGATCTGAACCCAGATGATCCAGAGAGCGCTGAAAGCCTCTCTGGATCCAGGAAGAATGACTATAACAATGCATGCTCAAAGACATTGTCATTACTTAAAAAACTTCGAAGATGCGACAATGAATGTTATGACGGCTGTCCTGAAGCGCTTGCTGAGTTGGATGATGAAGAAAAGAAAGCCGCCTTCGCTCCCTCACCGGAGATACGCATAATGACCGATATACTTCTCGATGCCTGGGCTCTGACATCGGTGCGGGAAAAGATGCCTGGTCGACCACCTGTCGCCGAATGGTTGCATGGGGTCGCTGAGTGGCAGCCTCCCGAAACGTATGTTGCCTGGCGGGATGAAGTAAGCTGCATAACTGGTGAATTGCTCTCAAAATATAAACCTGAAGACCTGCTTGAAGACTATCCGCTCAAACCGCAGGAATTACTCCGTGACAGAACAGACAGGGTTTCCAAACATCTTGAAAAAATAGCGAAAAGGTGTCCTGAGTCACAAATCTGGATTATTGATTCGAATTCTATGATCCGCACGATTTCAATGGCCGAGCTCGTTGAAGAAGGACATAATAAATGGCAAAAGTTCCTAGGAAACTGCACGGTTCTTTTGCAACCGGAGGCAGGTGGTTTGAGAGATGGTATGCTCGCAGGAGATGCTCGATTCGAGGAATCATTCAAATACTACGATGTCTCTGATAAATGGCTCGATGAAGACGGGAATCCAAGAAGATCAAGAGTCTGGGATGCCGACCCTCAACCCTGGGGCATGCGATTGGTTCGCAGTATCGACACATGTATCGATTGGGAAGATGAATCAGAAAATGATGAATCTGGAGAGCACCGCTATTGGAAATGGTATGTGCAACCGCGATCAGCTGATGATGATGGTTCCAGAAGCGCAAGCAGGCTCCGTGAATTGGATGAGCATTTGCAGACAGCCAAAAAATATGCGTTGACGATTGTTGACAAACTCGGACTGGGAGATATCGAGAAATCAGCCGTTATATCTGCCGCCAAGTGGCATGACCTCGGTAAGCATCGCCAGATCTGGCAGCGCTCAATAAGCAATATGAACTATCCCGAAATCGTACTTGCGAAGTCAGGTGGCAGTATGAATAGCGCAGATCTCAGCAATTACCGACACGAGTTGGGATCAGTCATAGAAGTATCCGCTGATGAAGAATTTAAAAGTCTTCCGTTAGAAGCACAGGATTTAACCCTGCATTTGATTGCAGCTCATCATGGAAGAGCTCGGCCACACTTCTCTGCAGATGAGGTATTCGATCCGGAAAAAACAGAAGAAGATGCCAGAAATGCAGCGCGCGAGACGCCACGGCGCTTCGCCCAATTGGAGCGCAAGTATGGAAGATGGGGACTGGCATTCATTGAATCCCTGGTGCGAGCAGCCGATATCCTGGCTTCCCAGTCTTCCGAAGACCCGTTTTCAGGAGGAAATGAGCCTGGGCAAAGGAGGAGACCAGTTGAGCAAAATGCGTGAACACACAATCAAAATCAATGTAAATACGGCCAATCCAGGTCAATTCTTTGCCTGCTGCGGTCTCTTGGAACTTGCTGACCGCCTCTGGAATGGAGCAGAGGGATGGTTTGAGAATGGAAAATTCTCTATTTATGCATTTGGAGAAAAGAATTCGGTCTCGGATCTCAAGCCTACTCTTGCCAATCTCTTGAGTAACATTGCCGATGCGCCAATTAAACAAGTCGATCTAGGTGATGACTTTTCATCCCCAATGGAACTTCTTGGTCCGTTTAAAATATTGCTCAATTGGTGGAAGGACAGTCAATCTGGGGGAAGCAGGCTTAAGGTATGGGCCGGAAGCATGCGGAATACCCGAATCGCACGGGCGATGAAGAAGGCTTTAAGCAATACTAGATTTCAGGATGAGGGACTGCTCGATCATCATGAGGTTGTGTATGATCCTGAAGAGCCTCGTAAAAAAGTTGAGCCTTTCAATTTCGATGCCCGTCGAGGATCTAACTCCAAGTCCATCGACGTCGGCTTTTCTCTCGACACTGTTAAAATGTCAAGTTCAGCTTACCCTGCTGTGGAGTTCTTATGTCTTGTTGGATTACAGCGTTTTCGTCCCGCGCCCGCAAAAATGCATCAGATGTTCGACTATTGCACTTGGGCGGTGCCGTTGGATAGTCGCGTGGCACCTCTTGCTGTTTTTGGTGTGCTTCCCAACGTTAACAGCATAAATTTCCGTTTCGAGAATGCATTTCGGACAGATTATTTAAAAAGCTTCCTTCCCGCAAATTTAATTGGAGGTGAACAATGAACAATGATCTGATCAAAAAGTATGATGATTGGCTTAATGACATCGGGCCTGCTGCACTGGTGCTCCGTGAGTATCTCATTCCGGCAGAGGGGGGCGATGCAGTCTTGTTCCCGGCTACATTCGCCCCTAGCGAGGAGGGCTCATTCAAAGGCGGATATAATATCGATGAGTTTGGCGCCGGGAGAAACATATGCCTGATCGATAGCATAGGCTCGCAAGCGAATAGAATTGAGCCACTGTTTATGAGAGATGGGTATAAAGACCTTGTCCCTCAGATAGTCGTGACTGCCGGCAATCATCATGTTAACCTTCTGGAAGTCGGGCATCGTGCTGGAGATGCCATTATCAGATGTTCAGAATTGGGGCCCGAGATGGAACAAGCATTCATGGCAAGGCAGAAAGGAGACTGCGTTCCACTGGCCAGGATTGCACCGACCTCACTGGTGTTCGGTGTCTGGGATTCGCGAGGAACTCAAGTAAAGTTGCCGCGGCTGGTTTCTTCGACAATCCGGGCATACGATGTTCGAAAACTGACGAGATCGGCTCAATATATACCGGCGCTGGATTATGTCGGGAACGGCCTGCTTGATGAGCCGATGGAAAAGAAAGAGAAGGACATTCTTTCTAAACGGGGATTCAATGATCGGCCCGTCACCGGGACCCACGGTGGTGTGATTGCTGATGGCGGGATCCGTCGGGACGCAGCGCTACATCTCGGAGCACTTCGCCTCCTGAAGGCAGATAATGACATTGAAAAAACTCTTTCGCTCCGTCGTTACATTTTCGGCCTTGCCCTGACAGCGCTTACATACACGCCTTCAGGTTATCTTAGGCAAGGCTGTAACCTTGTGCTGGATCCTGACCAGCTCCGCAAGTTCTTCAAAGTCGATTCAAATGGTAAGCGCGAGGATATGATTCTGCCCCATGAGCATGCACTCGAATATGCAAAATTGGCATCCAAAATGTTTGAGGTAGGTAAAGACAGGAACGTTAATTTTAAAAAGGAGTTCGCAAAGAAAGATATCAGCGGAGATGAGATTGCTGGCAAGAAAAAGGCCAGCAAGAAGACTTCATAGTCAACTGAAAACAGGAGAATTCCCATGTCAGTAAATCTTTGTCTGTCGATTCGCTTCCTGGACCCTGCTTTCCATGGAAGGTACGATGGCGGTGAGCCTGAGTGGCCGCCTTCACCGCTCCGGGTTTTTCAGGCGCTCGTTGCGGCGGCATCTGCACGCTGGTTTGTGGAGCAGGATGACATCTTTCCCGCTGCAAAAGAAGCTTTGACATGGCTGGAGCAACAATCAGCTCCTACAATCATCTCCCCACTTGCCAAGAAAGCAATAGGCTACGGTCTCTACGTGCCCAACAACGCAATGGATATCGTCGCCAGAGCCTGGTGCCGTGGCAATGATTCAGGCTCCGGTGATGCAGATCCATCCACGCATAAAACCATGAAAATGATCAGACCCTATCTTCTCCAAGATGATAATGCTCTCTGTTATCTTTGGCCAATGGAAGAACCTCTGGCAAGTGATATTCGAGCACACATTGAAGTGCTTTCTGAGATTTCCCACAGTGTCGTTTCTCTGGGATGGGGTATCGATATGGCGATCGCCAATAGTCTTGTCTTATCAGATGAAGAAGTCGAATCTCTTCCAGGAGAGCGATGGCGACCAAGCCCAATTAGCGGGAATGATGGTCTTCGTGTGCCTGTAAAAGGCACACTTATTGCATTAATAAGGCGGCATCATCAATTCCTCAACCGAATCGGACACGATGGCTTCATTCCTCCTGAGTCTCTCTCCTGTTATGCTATTGCAACTTATCGCCGAGTCTCCTCTCTCCCGCTCCGTCCAGTTGCTGGCTTCTCCCTTCAGCAACTGGATACCAGTGCCTTCAGGGCTTTCGATACGGCCCGGAGTGGTCTTACTGTCGCTGGAATGATGCGCTTTGCAACCGAACTGGCTGCCATAAAGGCCGGTTGGGCCAAATCGAGGATCAATTCTTTTGTCCTGGGGCACGGGGAAGCAAGAGGTAACAAAGGTCATATTCCTGTTGGGCCACAGCGTTTTGCATTTCTTCCACTTCCAAGTATTGAATCCAGAGGCGGAGGCAGGGCATCTGTCGTTGGTAGCATTCGGAGGGCGATTGTCACAGTATTCGGGGGAGGCTGTGAAAAGGAGATGGACTGGGCACGGCGCATACTGTCCGGTCAGGAGATCATAGATGAACGTGAAAAGCGTCCGGTTGCAGTCATTTCCTACATGGCTAATGATGATAAAGTCATACAATATTATACCAGACCTGCGAATACCTGGGCCACGGTTACGCCGGTAATTCTCCCTGGCTTTGATGATCCTGCTCACTACCGCCGGCGCTTAAATCATGGAGTGAAGCCTGATGAACAGAAGATACTGCTTTCGCGTCTGGATGTTCGGATAGATACTCTGCTCCGGAAGGCGATTATTCAAGCTTGCTTCCCCAAGGATCTTGCTGACCATGCCAAGCTTGATTGGCAAAAAATAGGCTATTGGCTAGGGGTTAGGCATGTGGGCCAGTATGGCGTACCTGATCATCTGAAACGCTTCCCTCTCTATCATGTGAAAATCGAATGGAGAGATTCATCTGGCAGACCCATCCAAATTCCAGGCCCTGTTTGCATTGGCGGTGGGCGGTATATGGGACTCGGTCTCTTCGCTGCCTCCCGAGAATGAAAGTATGCAGATTCAGAATCTATTCTTTAATGTGGCCCAGTTGTTTTTTAAAGCTGGCATAATGATTCCAGCACTATTCCGGATCGATATGGGAGGCATTAGTAATTGGAAAAATGCAAACCCGTTGATCTCCCCGACCTTGTCCCTGCTCGGATGCTTAACGAGTTCGCCTACTGCCCACGGTTGTTCTATCTCGAATGGGTTCATGGTGAGTGGGCAGAAAGTGTCGATACACTCGAGGGAACGTATCGACACCGCATAGTGGACAAAGAAGCAGGGAACATTGCTTCGGCAGATGAGGTCGATCAAGCTGGAACTGCCGAGGTTATTCACGCCCGCTCGGTCATGGTCTCCTCGGAGGAGATTGGTATGATTGGCAAGGTCGACCTTGTTGAAGGAGAAGGTAAAGCGGTTCGCCCGGTTCAGTATAAACGAGGCTCTCCGAATCCTGAAGGGACGGCCTGGGAGCCTGAACAGGTACAGCTTTGCGCAGAAGGGCTGATACTTAGGGGTAATGGATATGAAGTCGATTCCGGTGTGGTTTACTTCGCAGAGACCAGGCAGAGAGTTACCATCCCTTTCACCGAAGAGCTTATCAGGCGTACGCTGCAGCTTCTGAGGGAATTGAAAGAAACGGCTGCCTCAGGCGTTATTCCAGCACCGCTGTGCCATAGCTCAAAATGCCCGAAATGCTCTCTGGTTGGCATCTGTCTCCCTGATGAGGTTGGAATGCTGGGGCCGGCTGAACCACCCACTGAAGCTGAGCCAGAAGTAAGGCGCCTCTTTCCAGCAAGGGATGATGCACTCCCTCTGTATGTACAGGCTCAGGGTGCTGTGATCAGGAAAGATGGAGATCTCCTCAAGATCCTTTTGAAAGGAAATGCACCTGAGAGCGTAAAGCTTCTGGACATTTCTCAGGTCGGCATTTTCGGAAACATCCAGCTCTCTACGCAAACCCTGAGAGAGCTTTGCACGAGAGGGATCCCGGTTTCATATTTTTCATATGGAGGCTGGTTCTATGGGATGGTAACAGGCCAGATGCACAAGAATGTAGAGCTGAGGCGAATGCAGTATGCCACAGCAGAGAATACGGAGCGCTCGCTTTATCTGGCTCGAAGATTTGTACAGGCAAAGATACTGAATTGTCGCACACTGCTTCGAAGAAATCACATCAATCCACCAAAAGAAGCTCTGAGAGAAATGGCACTATGGGCCGGAAAAGCACGGAAAGCCGAATCAAAGGAATCCCTGCTGGGGATTGAGGGAATGGCAGCCCGAATCTACTATGGCCATTTTGCTGGAATGCTCAAACAGTCTCGTGAAGCAGACTGCGGGTTCGTTTTTGAGAATAGAAACCGCAGGCCGCCGAAAGATCCGGTCAATGCGCTCCTTTCTTTTGCATATTCCATCCTGGCAAAAGATTTGACCGCGATTCTTCAGACCATAGGATTCGATCCATATCTTGGTTTCTATCACACTGTCAAATATGGCCGTCCGGCACTTGCTCTTGATATGATGGAGGAATTTCGTCCCCTAATCGGGGATTCGGTAGTCATAGGAGTGATCAATAATGGCGAGATTCGATTGACGGACTTTGTGACCAGGGCTGGATTCTCTTCTCTCAAGGAAAAGGCCAGGAAAGCATTCCTACAGGCATACTGCCGCCGTATGGATTCCCTTATAACACATCCTGTATTTCTTTACAGAATAAGCTATCGCCGGACCCTGGAAGTCCAGGCACGCCTATTGGGAAGGTATCTTGCCGGCGAGATTGAGGAATTACCTTTATTCCTTACGAGGTGAGCATGCGCCAGCGATATATTGTGGCATATGATATCTGTGACCCGAAGCGCCTGAGGGAGATCTTCAAGAAGATGCGCGGCTTTGGAGATCCGGTTCAATATTCAGTCTTTGAGTGCGATCTTAATCCCTCAGAAAAGATCCTGATGATATCTGCAGTCAGCGAGATAATTAATCACTCCGTTGACCAGATCCTCATAATCGATATAGGCCCGGCTGAAGGGAGAGGAAACCGCTGTATTGAAGTAGTGGGGCAACCCAGGCCTTCCAGGGATAAGCTGGCGGTAGTTATCTGAGTCGACAGAATCTCCTGATTCAGCAAATTTGTTCTTTGACAATTAAATATTGCTGTCTTAACATGCGAGAGGTCAGGTGGCGTAAAAAGTCCTGCATGCTCTCGATAGAACCGATCGGCTCCAGAATAAGGTTACGAAATCTGATTTTCCTTGATTATCGTTAAAATCAGTTCCTGGGAGAGACCGCTCGCAACTGGTCCCGCAAAAGCGCATGAGATAAACCATGAAGGTATATGCTATTTCCACGGCTACAAGGCCGTGGCCCCATTGAAGCACAGGTCTTGTCTTTCCCTTTTTTCTTGATGTTGTCCATTTCCACGGCTACAAGGCCGTGGCCCCATTGAAGCCTGCTTGCATTTGCCGCGCTGCCGAGAGAATTGATAGATTTCCACGGCTACAAGGCCGTGGCCCCATTGAAGCTCCACCTCGTCGGCCAGTTGTCTGAGCGCCTCTGAATTTCCACGGCTACAAGGCCGTGGCCCCATTGAAGCGTCCAATAAAAGCGGCATTGCTCGGGTTATGGCTTGATTTCCACGGCTACAAGGCCGTGGCCCCATTGAAGCAGCCGAGAAAGAGTTGTGAGTTTATTTGCCATTTCATTTCCACGGCTACAAGGCCGTGGCCCCATTGAAGCGTCTTCCAGCGCATTGAGATCAGGAAGCGTCATAGATTTCCACGGCTACAAGGCCGTGGCCCCATTGAAGCGCCAATTATGTGAGGATTGACAGGCTCGGAATCTATATTTCCACGGCTACAAGGCCGTGGCCCCATTGAAGAATGTATGTTTGAATGTGCCGGCCTGCATTATGTGTACCGGTGTGGTTTCTCAATTCTCGGAGTAATCAATCGTCCACAGGTCTTTCACGTTATCTCTCGTTTCCAGATAAAAAAGCCCCGTGAAGGGGCTGATGGTATTCTCTGTTGCCGGTAGTTATTATGCGGTTTTGCGATGCTGTTGTTTAATATGCTTCAAATGTTCTGACACTTTTTGGGGTAACAAATCTATTCTGAAGAATTTATAAGGCCTTACCTAACATCAGGCAGGCACACCTGGCAAAAATACAGATCCTTGCCAATCGATAGATAATTCTTCCTCGCTTCATCGATAGAAGAGTATTGAGTCCACTTGCCTGCTTTTTTCTTGTTGTTCCTGTGCTTTTGAGCAAACACACAAGAATCCAAATGAGCTCTATGACACGTCAAATCTTCATTTACCCAGATTTTCTCATCCGTCTTCATTTTGATACTCACTTTCTGACACCGGTATTAGAATTCTTCTTCTGCCAATCGTTATATACTTCACAGGGAAAGAGGGAATCAACAACAATCTTTCCGTTATAAAGCCGTTTAACGGTTTCAATGGGATTTTCAACAGTATGACCTACTTTCGATGCCTGTAATCCCATGGTGGAGTGGGATTCGTCATCGACCAGAGGCCTACCTTCCTGGCCCTGGCGTCCTCCTCAGCCTTCGCCAGCACGGGATCATCCGAGTATTTTTTATAGTGCCAGGCCAGGCCAGCCCGAATGAGCTCCAGAGATATATCTTTCCCATCGACGATCACTCGCCCGACACTCCTGCCATATCTGTCGATCTTCCCGATATTTACAGTGACAACTTTGCCGAAGACCAGTGAGCTGGTGAACTGCTTCGCCCTTTCACCGAAGTCCTGGCTCTTTTCCGGGCAATCAATGGCGTCGATACGCACTCGCACTTCCCGACCATCACGGAGCACTCTGATTGTGTCTCCATCTGTGACGCCTACGCATTTTCCGGTGAAAGTGTCAACTGCCCAGGCTGGGAGAGCCAGGAAGAGAATTGCAATGAAAACAACGGCTGCGATTTTCATGAATAACGCCTACCTTTTCACTATTTTATATGCTTTATAAGGATTTGTGCCATTGTAATATATCCTTACGCTGTCTCCCACAGCAGGTTTCCACGAACTGGGAGTATAAATGGCATTGCTTCGGACTGTGAATTCACTGGCGCCGAGATAGATGCTTCCGGACCCCATAAATGATATGGTCCCGTCTATATAATTCTGGGTAAGAACCGTTGCCGGTGTTGTGGAGGCTGAGTAGTGAGAGGGCGTGGTGGTAGTTGATGAATAATGGGTCGGAGAGGTGCTGGATGAATAATGGGAGCTATGCGAGCTATGGGAAGCGTGACCTCCCGATGATGAATAATGAGAGCTATGGGAACTGTGTGATGAATGCGAGCGGTGTCCGGCTATCAATTGAGGAGTTTCCTCCCCTGTCAGATATTGACTGGCGTGTTCCAGAAATATCGGCTGCCCCTCGAATGGCCTTGTGATGGCTGCAGCAGGCTTGTTCTCTGCCACTGCGGCTGAAAACGGAGTGACAGAGAAAATGAACGAGCCGACAGAAAGCAGAACGGAATAAAGATACTTGTAGATTTCACGCACTCGAATCCCCACCTTTCGTTATACTTCTTTCCAGCAATCTGACTCTTTGTTATATCATGCTGCGTATTATTATGCTCTTTTCATCTCCAGGCAAGACCGATTAATCACTGACTTATTTATACCATACTTAGATGACATCCAGTTGTCACTGTATTTGTGATTATGATATTATTTTTCTCTAAATCATTGCGGGATTTGTGCCTTTTACTCTATACAGCTTTTACATATACTGTTCATTGAATTGTCCACGTGCATCTGGGGATTTGTGCAGGTCAGGTCCATAGGTACCTTCTAATTGCTACGGTACATAAAAAAACCCCGTGAAGGGGCTGTTAGTTGTCTCAAATATGATATCTTTTTAAGCGGTTTGCTGCTGCGCTTTCAACTTAAAAACACTGCCGTTTCCGCATATGTCATTTTTGATGAATTGCCGTTATAGTGCTCATTGACATATTTTCTGCAGCCTGATCAGTCTTCATCAAACTCATCGGCTGCACTGACGGGAGCAAAATATGGTGTTCCTTTCGGGAAAAAACTGTCAAACTCCAATGCCACTATAATATGGTGTAAGAATGGAGAGCCGGGGTGGAGGAGAGATGGAGAGTGAAATTTGATACAGGGTAAGGGGTACAGGGTACTGGGTGCGGGGTGCAAATGCTGAACTCCGAGCTCGGTATTTTCCTGGAAATGCTCTTGACTGATTCATGGGCACTGCTCCTAAGGCCTGGTTGCAAGAACCTTTCTGCCGCCGCTGTAGATCATGAACGGTTGGCCTTCAGGGCTTGAATGCGGACCGAAGGTGAAGGTCAGATTGTCAGGAGCCGTCCCTTCTATCTTCAGGCCGTGAAGTATGTGCAGAATCCATAAGTGATGGGAAGCGCAGAGGCAGAGCACATTCGATTTACTGTTACTGCCGCCTCGTGAGCGGAATTTGAGATGATGAGCGTGAATGTTACGGCGGTTCGAGCATCCAGGCACCTGGCACTTATATCCATCGCGCTCGAGCACCTTGCTGTTGTGTGCCGCTTTGTGATGAGCCTTCTCTGCAAACAGATATTCTGTGAGCAATAATGCTATGTAGTTTTCCACGCCTTCGTTGTTTACGAGAAGCTCTACGCCGTCATCGGGTGATAAGAGCGAGACATAGCGGCGCACCGCTTCGTTCCAGACTCCGTAAAGCCCGTGGGGCAGGAAGAAGCGGATTGACATTGCAGGTTCGGAGTGGGGTAGAGGTTCGGCGCTGGTGGCAGAGGCGATTGTGATACTGCCGTCATTCTTTTTTGACAGGCTTTCCAGCACATCCAGAAGGAGCGTCGCAGCAGGGCGGTGTTTATCCGGGAGCGTGCACAGAGCTCTTGCCTGCTCGAGCGTTTCATCTGAGTGTTGCTGCTCTCCCTCCCGGCACTGGCAGGACCCTGTTTCGGTTTTCGCCGCACACTTTGACAGTTGAGATGACTCTGCCAGGTCTGTCTCTTCGTGCAGGTCCGCCGCACACTTTGACAGTCGGGATGACTCTGCCAGGTTTGTCTCTTCGTGCAGGTCCGTCGCACACTTTGACAGTCGGGTATCGTCCGGCTCTACTGAGACCTTATCTGCAAAGTCTTTGTCGAGATAATGCTCGTCGTGTGATGGGAGAGGCCACTGTGAGCCAGGCCCCTTATACCACGAACCTGTCCTCAGGATATCCTTCATCTCATCTGATAGATCATCAAACCTGTCATCGGTGATGTATCGGAATCCTGGAAGCAGCGCGTAGCTGTGAGGAGCGAAGTAATCGTATTCTTTGATGCGCAGCATTCTGTTCACTTCATCTCTCAACTCTTTTGCCGGCCTGCTCATCGCGAAGTCCAGCCAGATTTTCTCGTGACTGCCGTCTTCCAGTGAAGCGATGAGATAAGCCTGCTCCCTGGTAATCCTTCTCCTGAGGAAAGCCTTTTCGATAACAGGATGATTCTTGAAATACGACACCAGCTTTATGAGCCTGAATGTCGTCGATGCCGATATATTTATCCTGGCCTTTGCATAGTCTTCTATCTTCGAGAACTCCATTATGTGGAAAAGATACCTGTCCCTTATGGCCTTCAGAAACCACCCGGTATGATAGTCGATCGACTGCCTCATCGACGCCACTCTGATGATCTTCTGGGCCAGTGCATATGAATCGCCGGGGATCTGAGAGTATTCTTCCGGCAATTTCACGACAAAGGGCTGGAGAGCCAGTTCCTCTCTTATCTGCTTCAGGCGCTCTTCATTCTGTGGGTCAGGGTATTCATCGCCAGGTTTTTCAGGTTTGAGCCTGTCATCCCTGCCGCGCTCTCTCATCTCCCTTTCTGATGGGAAGCAATCCCAGATGGCATCAGTATGGAGAAGCGGTATCTCCCTGCCTCCGACGAAAGCCGGCCCGTCTTCGAATTCTGCTTCTTCATTACCCTCCAGTCTGGCACAGCCACTGGAACCCGCCATTGTATAAGCTCCGGCATCGGCTTCAGGCTCTGTTCCGTATTTCAGCTCAGATGCTGCTGTGAGTTCGGAATCCGACACCGGCTTTTCTGAAGCAACGAGATCTGCAGTGGAACCGAGGAACGACGAGACCAGCGCCTCCACGAAGCCGTATAGCGGGCCATTGGTCTTGTCGTTCTCCCTGAAATGCTCGAGGGCGAAATCCCAGGTGAGCGCGAGAGTGCGGGGCACATTGAACTTCATCACCACGCCGCTCCCCTCGTCGCGGTCAGCCTCTTCGGAAGGTATTTCTTCTGATTGCTCCCCTTCTGCAGGCTCAAGCGATTCTGCCGCGCTTTCTGCCTGCACCTTATCGGAAACTGCCGAATCATCATCTCCTGCATTACTCTTCTGTCCGCCGCACACTTTGACAGTTTTCAACTTTGCTTTAACAAGCCCGTCAATCTCTCTGACTGAAAGGCCATCGATCTCAGCGAGCATCTCAGCCTCGTTATCTTTCGTTGCCACGCGGAGCAGCAGTCTCAGCGCAGACTTCACGATATCGCCCTTTATGTAGGCCTCGCGCGTCAGAGGGAGCGCCTGAAGTCTCTCGAAGTTCAGGATCATTTCTGAAGCAAGACGCCCTGAAAAGGAGAGATGCTCATCTGCAAAATCATCGAGCTTGCTGTATCCCATCTCTCCGCAGGCTTTCCCGTCTGCCTTCCTGAATGCGCTGAGCAGCTCGCCCAGACAGAGGTCAATGAGAGTCCTGGCCTGTGACAGCCTGCACAGGTGGTAGTCGAAAGCGATAAAATCCTCATCGCGATCAATGCAGCGGCTGTTGATATTGCGCGCAAGCTCGTGCAGTTCTTTGGGAACGAGCGCCAGTCCCTCTTTAACGTCGAACAGGTCAACCTGCTGTCTGGCAGTTCCTGCTTTTCCTGCCTGCAGATTTTCTTCCGGCGTGGAATCCTTATACGTTCTTTTTGATTGTATCAGTCTTTTTCTGAACCTCATACTAAAATATTATCATAACGGTGGGGAAAAATCAAAGTGACCGATCGCTGAAACGCTTACCGGCATAGGGAATGAGAGACGTGCATACATGCGCTGTAAATCCATGGAACTGAAAAGCCAGGGGTGAAAAGCCAATTTTGCCGTGAAAGCGAAATAGAGGGGCTTCTGAGGGGGCTGAGGGCTATTCTGGGAAGAGGTTTACTCTGATCTGGCCGACCCGATCCAATTTCATTATTTTACAGCCAGTTTTATTTCGGAGAAACTGCTGTATCTATGCCGACTATGAAAGAATCTTCGAAACTGCCTGTGCACTGTGACAGGCTTTGGAGAGGCACTTGTGTAAGTGCCAGAGAGAAACAAAATATTTACACTTTGTCAATAAAAGTGTAACAGAAAATGTTCCTAAACATACACGATCCCACGAGCCCAGAGATGTATACTGAAGAAAAGGACAGGATACGGAGGAGAGCATGACACAGAACACATTGAATACCAGCAGATTCGGTTATCGTGATCTCACAGGGGAGACATCTCAGTTTCACTCTGCTGCAACTATGAATAAAATGATCAGTGCCGAGAGCATATCTGGAGATGAACACTATTTTGAAGACATGTTTATCCCCTCGGACAGACTTGCCCGGTCAACGGAACTTTATCAGGACTGTCCCATGGATTCCGCGCAACTCAACAATGCCGGTCAGGTCGCCACGACAGTAGAAAACAATGGGAACAGCAGGGGAAATGTGGCCATACTGTGTGCCGATGGAGCCGGGGGATTTGATCAGGACAAGATGGACGAGCGGCTCGAAGGGTTCAGTGTTGATTATAACAATCCGGATGACTGGACAAAGGACAACTACGATCTAACAAAGCCAGATCAGTTCAAGCAGGCCTTCAAGGATTCTCTGGAAACATCGGACTACATAATCTTAAGAGCCCATGGCGGCCGTGATAAAGACCTGAATTTCTCACGACTCGAAGGTAGAGACTGGTATGGATACGGTTCCTACTATGACGAGATGAGCGTCTCTGATCTCATCAAATCAGTTGAAGAGGCAAAGAAGGATGGGACGTTGAAGACCAAGATGATAGTGATGGATAGCTGCTTTTCCGCAGATCTGAAGCCTGAGGATATTGAAGCGCTGAAAAAGACCGGCGTTATCTATGTCGGCTGTGGTTATAATAGCGATAATCCCGCAGATATCAACGAAGATTCGCAGATGATGACAAACAATCCATTGACAATAGTCTCTGAGTATCAGAAGAATCCCAAGAACCTCAATTCAATAATTAATGATGTGAACTCAAAGAGAGGATTAAACCCCCCCTACCAGGTGTATGCACCGGACAGCATGAATAATTGAAGGGGTGTCTCATATGTCGGCCAATGATATGGAAGCTGAACAATCTCTGCGGTGAGGTTTTTACGGCACCGAAGCCGGAAGGTGCAGGCCCTGATAAATATGATGAAAATCCCTCCGGTAAACATTATTTGTCGGCATTTTGTAAACATTAATGATCTTTGAAAGGCACCTGCAAAGTCAACAGGGTTATGGAAATAACTTTCTGAACGCTTCCTCCACTGATGCAGTAAGTGTTTGGCCTTTTTGTTCAGAGTAATCCTTCATCATTTTCACAAGTGAGCTGTCAAGACGCAGGGTAATAAGGGTTTTTTGCAATCCCTGTCTGCGTCTGCAAGCTGGACAGCCACAATTCTCTTTGTGCTTTGCCTGGGTATAGGGGACTGGATGGGGATTAGGCATGGTTTCTCCTCATGCGGTTTTTTGTTCCTGAATTCCATAAAATACCTCCATTCTGGGGGTAAGTGACTTGATGTCTACCATTTCATTTGCATGCTCGATTTCGATCCCTACTATTTTCCCGTTTTCATCATAATCGAATACTATATTATCAACGACTTCCCTGGATTCAGAACTGGGCTTATCAACCAGAAGGATATTTAGCATGTCGTATTCCGGATGATATACTACCTTCATTTTGCACCTCCATTATTCCCTTTCTTTAAAATCTCTATCAAAAAACGCATTGAATACTGTTTCACCATCAGGCTCTGTCACGACTCTTAGATACATTCTCCATTCAGGGATGTACTTCCAATATCTCCAGCGCCCGTCTTTTTTCTGCTTTTCGCAATAATCAGAGTTCTGGATGGCTCTGAGGCACCATTCATCCTTGATATAGGGGCGGCGAAGTCTAACTGAATTCTTGTAGTATTCATTAAACTTCATTTTCCCGTGCCTTTCTTTTGTCCGATCAAAGCTTATCACATTGTAACGACACAGTCAATGTCCATATGTCGCAATTGCCTTCAAATCCAATGGCACTGAAATAGTAAACTATCCAGACTCCATATGGTGTAATAAAGGAGAGGCGGGGATGGAGGAGACAGGGAGAGGAAATCCTCTGATACAGGGTATTGGGTTCAGGGCAAAAGCGAATGTCTGCAGAAAAAGCCTGCCAGAATTACCATGACTCCTGATCCTATCATGAGATATTCTGAATCCCTCCCCATATCCTCAATCTCTCCATCTCTCCCTTTTTACTCTCCGAGTTTTGCATTCTGTCTTGAAAAAAAATTCAATACTAATTCATGGGCATTGCCTTCACATCGGGTCTCGGATTCCTACGTGCCACAGATGCAAGCAGCCTGTGTCAATATCAATTAGTCGCAATCCCCTTCACATCGGGTCTCGGATTCCTACCAATCAAGAGAGGAGTTAAAGGGGGAAGAAGATATTTTGTCGCAATCCCCTTCACACCGGGTCTCGGATTCCTACCCTCGGATTCGCCAAAGAAATTGGAATCGACGAGATAAGTCGCAATCCCCTTCACATCGGGTCTCGGATTCCTACCAATGCCCTCCCTGTCAGGAGTATATGGAAGACCTCATAAGTCGCAATCCCCTTCACATCGGGTCTCGGATTCCTACACCTGCCTTGGATTTTGCATTTTGACTGGAACGGCTTTGTCGCAATCCCCTTCACATCGGGTCTCGGATTCCTACGGAATACTCCATCTATCTCGACCAGCCAGTCGCAGATAGTCGCAATCCCCTTCACATCGGGTCTCGGATTCCTACGAAAAGTTAGATTCGTATTCGCAGGGCGCAACACACAGCGTCGCAATCCCCTTCACATCGGGTCTCGGATTCCTACCCCCTGGAGCAGGCGCTGGCAGCGCTGTGCCCCTACAGTCGCAATCCCCTTCACATCGGGTCTCGGATTCCTACAGATGGATTAATCGAGATTCCCGGGAATAAGGTAAATAGTCGCAATCCCCTTCACATCGGGTCTCGGATTCCTACCGTCAAGAAAGTAAAGGAGGCTCATGCGAGAGTGAAGAGTCAGGTCGCAATCCCCTTCACATCGGGTCTCGGATTCCTACATCCTGGCAAATTTGGGCTGGAATCTCTACGAGCTTGGTCGCAATCCCCTTCACATCGGGTCTCGGATTCCTACGAGGCAGTCACTGAGGAAACCCCAGTGAAGACCGGACAGTCGCAATCCCCTTCACATCGGGTCTCGGATTCCTACACTGTTCTTGTTGTGGTAATATGCTTGAGGGCCCATATGTCGCAATCCCCTTCACATCGGGTCTCGGATTCCTACCCCAAAAGAGGAACGGCTCAACTAAGCGGTATGCCTAGGTCGCAATCCCCTTCACATCGGGTCTCGGATTCCTACTATTTCCACATCTCTACTTCTGGGGCTATAGGCTTGAGAGTCGCAATCCCCTTCACATCGGGTCTCGGATTCCTACCTGTTGCAGTTGGCGCGATGTGGAACGCACAAGTCGCAATCCCCTTCACATCGGGTCTCGGATTCCTACGAAGGCGTTCGAAGACGCCCTCGCACCGATGAAGGTGAGTCGCAATCCCCTTCACATCGGGTCTCGGATTCCTACTCAAGACTCCTTAATGTGGGGGTGTCTACATTAAGGTATGTCGCAATCCCCTTCACATCGGGTCTCGGATTCCTACAGGCTCAGGATCAGCTCTTCAGACTTCTGTGCTGGGGTGAAGTCGCAATCCCCTTCACATCGGGTCTCGGATTCCTACGGAGTATGGGATACAGGGCGCGGAACTGTAGTGTTTAGGGATGTGTCGCAATCCCCTTCACATCGGGTCTCGGATTCCTACATTATTACGAGATAGAAAGCCTTCCCGAGCATTGGACGGTCGCAATCCCCTTCACATCGGGTCTCGGATTCCTACGTGTCACCAAGCACTCCCGATGAGTCTCTGAAAAAGTCGCAATCCCCTTCACATCGGGTCTCGGATTCCTACGCAGCCCAACGGCCAGAAAAATGCTGTGGCGCATAATGATTAGTCGCAATCCCCTTCACATCGGGTCTCGGATTCCTACCCTGATGTATCAGTCCTGTAGTAACCGAACAAAACCAGGTCGCAATCCCCTTCACATCGGGTCTCGGATTCCTACGCAACAGTAAGCGCCCTCTTGAAAGCTTACAAAAACCCCCATTGTCGCAATCCCCTTCACATCGGGTCTCGGATTCCTACATTGCAGAATCACCCGATCCCTATAATTCCTAGGGAGGGTCGCAATCCCCGTGAGCTTTCGGGAACAGTGCACAAACCCATGAGCGCAAAAAAGAAATTGGAGAAGATTGCTGCGTAAGCTATCTACGAATCAGGAGGAGAGTTGTTGGTTCTTGTGAGCGCTTTCGGATAATTCC
>Ga0302252_1000264_pt1 | contig 54647 bp, 47 predicted proteins | sample AAG_RA_Leu_MG_FD_193511 | JGI IMG/M metagenome (GOLD analysis project Ga0302252, IMG submission 193511) | Enriched activated sludge microbial communities from anaerobic digester in WTTP, New Holstein, Wisconsin, United States - AAG_RA_Leu | ecosystem: Engineered > Bioreactor > Anaerobic >... | reverse complement strand
AGCTGACAGGGAGGTCATCAGATGGTGGAAAGATCTGGAAAATCATCTTGTCCATGAGTTCTTAGATCCTAATCGTAATCGGACTTTGAGGCTGAATTATGGTCGGACTTAACCGAACACCAATGTGCTGTCTTTAAAAAATCCAACTCAATATCTTTTCTTTCCTTATGCACATATGTTCTATAACACATTTTACATTTAAAATTACAACAATTTGTCAATTCAAAAGTTACATAGGGCGGAAATGGAGCTGTTTGACCCAAGTCCCGAAATTTTCTTGATTCTTCATAGGCTTCGCTAACTGATTGAAAGTTATACATTCGTTTCTCTATTAATCCCGATCTTCAAGATCAAATATTATCAATATTTCTATCTGCTAATCATCATTTATCAATATTTTTTGTCGCTATGCTACTCTGAATTTCAGCTTCCATTCTCCATTTGTCTTCTCCCATAAATGAGGAGATCTGAATTTATCACAAAGTTCAATAAATCGTTCTTTAGTCATGCCAATGTAATCCAATACTTCACCAATATACTTTTTAGGCATTTCTCCATCAAATTTATGGACCAGTCTCACACCTTCATCACGAGTGATATGTTTATTCCTGATCTCTTGAGATGCGTCATAAGTAGCTCTTCCAATGCCAAACTTTATAAACATAGTGTAATAATGAAGATCATCAATCTTATCATCTATACTATTATACTTTGAATACGTACCTTCCGAGCGAAAAGGCCTCGCCATAAAATTTGTATGTTCTGTTGCATAGTAATAAGCTTCCTGAGGTGTCCATTTAAGATAATATCCAAGATAATGCACTTCAATATCAAATTTTTCAAACTCAGAAAAATGAGCAGGAAGATAAGCCATTAAATCAGTAAGTCTTATACCTTCGTAACTTAATAATTCCTTTATGGAAAGACCACCGATAAGTACCTCATCAAGATTGCTGAAAGTTTGGTAAGACTTTTTCTGAAAAGAAGTGGAATTATCAGCTATAGGATTCCCATATTCTGCCTCATTCTCGCCATAAAAAACCAAAGGGATCCGATACTTCAGAGCAATTTTTGAAGGATAACTCTTCTGGCCTAAAATGAAAGTTTGAAAGGGATGTAATAGATTTTCTATTGCCAGTCGTGTAAGAAGCTTCATTGCCCTTCCGTTTTGGTTGAACGAAACATTGTCGAAGCCTCCTGTTTCTATCCAATTTCTAAAATTTCTATAACCATATTCAGTATACAAAATAGGTGGCCACGTAACTGTGAGAGGATTCATTCCGTATTTATACTTTAAAATATGAGATGCATAAACACTATCTTTCCCACCACTCCCTGGAACTATACAATCATATGATCCATCATTTTTTCTGTATTTATCAAGAAGCCTCAGTAACTCATCTTCCCTCGTTTTCCAATCTATTGTCTCTTTCATTTCTGCATATCTGCAAGCATCACAAACCCCATCATCATCAAGACTTATTGTAGTATGCTTCTTTGTAACTGAGTGCTTGAATTCTACACTTGAAGATGGGCGCTGATTTGATATGACACATTTCTTGCAATAAACAACTTTCTCCGGCAAGCCATATTTAGAACTTGTAGGTTGCTTCATCTCGCTTACCTCCAGTACCTGCAATTATAGAAGCCCAGTTTCTATATATTCTAATTCCCTGTGCAGCGCTTTTTTCAGGATGAAACTGGAAGCCATAGATATTTTTCCAATGAACAGCCGAACAGTATTGATTATTTTCATAATCACTCATCGATAAAATGAAGCTTCGTTCTTCAGGAACAACATAATAAGAGTGAATAAAATACATAAATTCGCCGTTGTCAATACCAGTCAAAAGAGAACTCTCCCAATCAGATTCGGCCATTTCAGGCAACCTGAAAATCTTATCCCACGCCATGTGAGGCACCTTAACTCTCTCATTCTTTGTATTGAATAATGAAAATTTCCGGACTCTTCCATTAAAAATATTCATTCCTTTGTAACAACCAAATTCTTCACTTTCAGAAAAAAGCAATTGCATACCAAGGCAAATACCGATGAAAGGCCTATTACTGTCTATAAAATCTTTCAACGGCAAAACTAAATCAAGACATTTTAGCTGAGCCATTGCTTCACCAAAAGACCCTACGCCAGGCAATATTACTCCATCAGCTCGTAAAATTTCATTATAGTTATTAGTAATTACTGGATTAAGTCCAACAGTTATACAAGCCCTAACGACACTGAATAGATTGCCCATCCCATAATCTATGATTGCTATTCTTCCCATAAACTAATTCTCAACATTTATCGACATTTAATTCCACTGATTTTGAGATTCTCTTTTAAATTACTAATTGAACAAGACTTAATCATGGAAAAGTCTTTTCTTCCTTTGATAAATTCTGTGTTACCTTCAGCTTCATCTTCAAATTCCTGCAAAACAAATGTTTTCAAGTATTCATAATGGAATAACGAGGCAATTGCTACAGCATCAGCATTACCTTCGTTGATGACCTGTTTTATATCTTCTATTCCTCCTGCACCCCCACAGGCTACTACCGGAATTGTGACACTATCAGCAATTCTTCTTGTCAAAGCTATATCAAATCCCTCTCCTGTTCCCTCCATATCAATTGAGGTTATTATTATTTCTCCGGCACCAAGTTCTTCTGCTTTCTTGGCCCAATCGAATACATCAATTCCACTATATTCTCTTCCATTATCAGTAAAAGCCAGGTATGATCCATTGTTTTGCCTGATAGCTTCTATTGAGATCGTAATCGTTGAAGAGCCGAAGTGCTTGGAAGCTTCCTGTATAATTTCCGGATTATTTATGGCAGCTGTATTCAAAACTACTTTATCTGCACCTGCTCTCAGCACATTTCGTATATCTTCTATCGTTCTTAAACCACCACCAACAGTTAAGGGAATAAAAATCTCACTTGCTGTTTTCGATATAATTTCTTGAAGACTATTCCGGTTATACAGACTCGCAACAACATCCATATATAAGAGTTCATCTGCCCCCATATCATAATAATATTTAGCAAATTGTTCAGGCTTTCCAAGAACTCTTAATCCTTCAAGATGGATACCTTTAACTAAATTTGGACCTTTAATATCAAGTCTTGGTATTATTCTAATAAATTTGGTCATTCATTTAAACTGTTCATTCATAAGGTATTCTGCAAACCTGAAATCATCTTCATTGTCTATATCAATACTTCTGTTTTTCGGCATTATATAAGCAATTGTTTTTTCAGTATAAAGAGAGTTCCTCTTGAGAAAGCACTCTATATTCATTATGTACATTGCTCCGTTTGGTTTAAAAACCGATGGCAGTTTTTGTCTTCTCTGTTTTATTAATTCCCATCCGAAAACTGGTACTAAAAATTTCCTTTTTTGGGAAAAACTCCAGTGTATTGTATCATGAAAACCGCTTACCAAACTTTCAGAATCATTATGAAAAAAACTCTCAATAGAACAATCAATGTCATGAGAAGTCCTCAATGGCGAGGTCGGTTGAAGCAAAACAAAAGTCTCATAGTGTAATTCATGAGCACGGCTTATCTCTTTAACTGCATGTCGTACAACTCTTATCATGGAGGTTGTGTCTTTTGCAAGACCCGCTGGCCTATTTATTACTTCATCAGCATAATCTTTTGCAATTTCAACAATTTCCCGATCATCAGTTGACACAACAATCCAATCTATATACTTACTCTCTCTTGCCTGCAGTATCGTCCACAAAATCAAAGGTTTTCCACAGAAGAGACGAATATTCTTCCTCGGAAGGCCTTTTGAGCCACCTCGAGCTGGTATAACCGCTAAAATCCTTTTATTATTTAGCATCCTATTTTATGCCAAAGCTAAGAAATGTTTCATGGAGCCCTTCCATTTGTCCAGTGTCAATCCAAGACTTTTCTGATATCGGATAAATGCCAACTCGGCATTGTTGAGATATACACTTTTCAATGACTTCTGTCATATTCAAAAAAGAATTATCCATAAAATCATTTATTACATCGGATTCAATGATATAAAAACCTGTATTGACAAGACACTCATACTGTGGCTTTTCTTCAATTTTCTCAATTCTTCCACCGTTTTCAATTTTACAGATACCATAAGGTATTGTTATATGCTTCACCGAAGCTATCACTGTAATGATGTTTTTCTGGTTTATGTGAAAATCGAGAACCTCAGCATAATCTGCGTCAACTAAAATGTCACAATTACTAAGAAAAAAGGTTCCATTAATCAGACCTTTTAACATATATAGACTTCCTGCCGTTCCGAGAAAATCTTTTTCTTCGAGAAAGCTGAGATTGTAAGAATATTCAATATCATTAAAATATGACTTAATCATTGTTGCTTTATAGTTGAGCGAAAGATAGAAATCATTGCATCCATGTTCTGCAAACCGATCAATGATCAATTCCAGGATAGTTTTATCTCCGATGGGGATAAGGCATTTAGGTAAAATCTTTGTATATGGAGAAAGCCTTGTTCCCTTACCACCTGCCATAATTACCACTGGAATATTAATTTTCTCAAAACGTCTTAATTTATTACCAAACAACTCAGTCCATCTCATTACATTTACTATATGCGAATCTTTATCAACAACTGGCAGATATTCTATGAGATTATCAGTCATAATTTTCTTCGCTATATCTTTTGAGTAAATTTCGTTTTTCAATACAATAGGCTTTTTATTCATTACACAGGCGATATTTTCGTCAAGACTCAATTCCTTTAATATCCATCTTCTAATATCTCCATCAGTGACAGTTCCCAATAAAACACTTTCAGGCCCAACAACCAGAAGAATCTTTTCTCCTACTTCATCCATCTGCTTGAGAGCAGATCGAATATTATTATCCGGTGCTGTGAGAATCCGTTCGAAATTTAACATAGTATTATCAAATATTATAAATATCAGTTTTAAAAACAGATTTATTATCTTGAAACCAATTTATTGTTTCAAGCAAGCCTTCTTCAAGCGTCATTGAAGGCTCCCACCCTACGATATTCTTTATTTTGGTAATATCTGCAATGAGTTTTTTTACTTCACTTTTTTCAGGTCGGGCTCTTTCTGGATCATATTCAATTTGTATCATACATTTCATAAGAGAGGCAATAAGCATAGCCAGTTCATATATTGAAATATCTCTGTTGGTGCCGATATGAACTATTTCTCCTATTGTGTTCTCTGATTCAATGACTTTAATAATTCCATTTACTGTGTCTTTTACATATACCATGTCTCGAGTCGTATCCACCGAGCCTAACTTAATCATTCTCTTACCTTGAAGTATCTGAGTTATGATGGTAGGAACTACAGCTCTTGCCGATTGTCTCGGACCATAATTATTAAACGGACGCACAATCGAAACAGGGGTTCCAAAAGATTTTTGAAAGGCAAGCGCAAGAAAATCCGCACTTGCCTTTGTTGCCGCATAAGGTGATTGTGGATTGATAGGATGTCTCTCATCTATGGGAACGTATTGTGCCGTTCCATAAACCTCGCTTGTAGATATGTGTATTACTCTTTTCACATCGTATTCTCGTGCAGCCTTCAGAATATTAAGCGTTCCATTGATATTAGTGGCCACATATGCATCTTGAGTTCTGTATGAATATGGAATACCAATCAGCGCTGCAAGATGAATAATAACATCTTGTTTCTGAGAAACTTCCCTCACGGTGTCAAAGTCACGAATATCCCCTGTCACAATTTGGATTTCTTTTAAATAATACGACTGCTCGAGCCATCCCCAGGAATTTCGAGAATTGTAATGAACCAGAGCTTTTACAGTATTCCCCATTTTTAGCAAAGATTCACATACATGTGAGCCAATAAAGCCACCAGCACCTGTAACCAATACCTTCAAATTTTTCATTATTTCACCAGCACTGTTCTCTCTTGATACTATATTATAATGTATTTTTCATCAAAGCAATACGAATTCTTCAATGATATTCGGATGAAGCTACATTCATCAATCTTCATTTTTATGAATTCGATTCAATGATATTAAATTCCTTATTTTCAATATCAAAAAACTCCATATTCTTTATGATACTAATTATCTTCACTGCACTGCCCCCATTTCCATAGGGATTGTGCACTCTTTTCAGTTTTTCCTGAAACTCATGTGAATATAACTTCTGTAGTGCATGAGAAATTGATTCTCTATCTGTCGGACAATTAATAACGCTTTCCGCGCTAATTCTTCCTTTTTGTCTATTTCCTATATTTATCGTACCGATTTTAAAAGTTGGTGCCTCGATAATTCCACTGGAAGAATTTCCCACAACTGCATCTACAAACTGAAGCGTCGAATAATAAAGAAGATTTCCCATATTAATAATAAAGGTCGATTTATCCCGATGATTCTCGACATATTCAGAAAATAAAGTGTTGATAATTCTTCCATCGGTATCTGCATTGGCTCCTGTAAAAATGATATGTGTCTCTGGCAGTCCATCAAGAACTTCAAGTAATTCTCTACAATAGTGACTTGAGGTTTTTTTCTCCAGTGTAACTGGATGAAATGTCACCATGAGATTTCTAGTTCCAAATTTAAAACTCAGTGCTTTCTCAAGTTCTTCAATTGTGAGCAGTTTGCTTTTCTTAATATTATCTATCCCAAGGGCTCCCACATTGAAAACTCTTTCAGGGGCTTCCCCCATTTGAATAATTCTGTTTCTATAGCTCTCTGTTGCGGCAAAATGCAGATAACTCATCTTCGTAATCGAATGGCGAAATGCTTCATCGATAAGGCCATATGTTGCTTCACCGCCATAAAGATGAGCAAGAGGAACTCTAGAAACTGTGTTTGCAATAGCAAAAGCCAGTGCTTCATAACGATCGCCAAGAACCACAGAGATATCTGGTTTAATTCTTTCAATGACTTCTCCATACCCTATCAAGCCAACACCAATTGATTTACAGATACCAACTGGTGTATCAGAGCTTATCAACATCTCGATCTTTTCTGTAACTTCGAAGCCATCTTTTTCAATATCCCTATATGTCAATCCAAATTCCGGCGATAGATGCATTCCAGACGCGACCAGCAATAACTGAAAAGTATTATCATTTTTGATCTCCGATAATAAAGGCTTCAATAGACCAAACTCTGAACGAGCACCGGTAAAAAACAGTATTCTCTTTTTCATACAATTTGTTTTATCAACATAAAGCCCTCTGCATATTGCATATCTGCCTGGGCACCTCTCAATATGGCTCTGGCCTTCATGCTTTCGAAGCTTCTTGGAAATGGGTGTTCCGCAATCTGCTCACTGTACATTTCAACAATAACCATTTTAGACTCTAAAAACCTGGAAATATCGACAAAATAATTTGGCATGAACGTGTTCATACATAATGGGGGAGCAAATTCTGTCTCACTGATTGTTTCCATCATAAGAATTTGTCTGATATAAGGACTGCGAAATGTTTTAGTCGCACTACAACATGCTTCAAAGACCAGTCTGTGATCACTATGAACGTCAGCATGAAAAGGTATATATAGAATCCCCGGCCTGATATCTGAGATCACCTGCGACATTTTATTTACTAATTCACTTTTTGGCACACAATCGACTTTGGTTGAAGGTATTCCCATTCGGACAACAGATGTAAAATTATAAGCCCCAGCTACCTTCTTGATCTGTTCTTCCCTTATCAGCATCTCTTCATCACTGTAACCTTCATTCGCAGTCATCTCAGTTACAATAATCCAATTAATAGTATCTCCTTCTGCGGCATGCCTGAGAAGCGTTCCTCCGCAGCCGAGTGTCTCATCATCCGGATGAACTGCCACAACGAGCACATTATTCACAATAAAAAATCTCCAACACCAGGAAGATTACCAAAAGAATGTTCAACAATTCTCACTGCCCCATCATAACATTTAACAGTAACAGAACGACCCTTTACAGCAAGCACACGCCCATACTCGATGTTACACTCACCCCATTCCATCTCCTCAACCTTCCATACATTGACCTTCTCTCCCATATAAAGAATATGAGCACCAATATATGGTCTGGTTAATGCTCTTACCAGATTATAAATAGCTCTTTTACTCATTCTGAAATCTATCTCACCGTCTTTTTCTCTTCTTTTTCTCCAGTGGTTTGTCTGAGAATGATTCTGTGGCATTCTTTTTATGCTATCATTTTTTATATCATTAATAATCATTTCGATTTGCTGCATTGCATAAGTAGTGATCCTATCATAAAGGTGGCGAGCATCATCTTCATAGTAAATTGGAACATCGATCTGGTTAATGATATCACCGCTATCAATACCCTCATCCATAAAGAAAAAAGTGGAAGCAGTCATTTCGAGCCCTAGCACCAGTGCCCACACAATGGGATGCCTGCCGCGGTTATAAGGAAGTTTTGACGGGTGAAAGCCTATTACACCTATCTTTGGTATCCGCAGCACTTCTTTTTTCAGGATATTCGACCAGCCACAACAAAAAATTGCATCGGGTTCTCTTTCTGTCATCCATTGCCTTACTTCTTCCGAATTGATATCTCTTGTTGTTAATACCTCTATGCCATTTTCTTTGCAGAAAGGCTCTAGATTGACATGATCTGCATTAAATGCTGATTCTTCTTTCGTGATGACACCTGTCAAAGGCACATTCAACTCAACAATTTTCTTCAGAGCTTTAAGGCTGAATTCAACTGATCCTATGAATATGATATTCATTGCCGCCATTCACTCTATGAATTCGTTATAAGAATAATTCCTCATAGCCTTTTTCCCAATGATCAGATCCCAATTCATTGGCGAGAGCCCACCTGCAGGTCTTTTCACGGTAAGATTTTCAGTAGTATACTCCTCATACTTATTAATGGCCATTGATGATACGATGCTTTTCCTGATAAAACTTCTATTTTTCATCTCCGACTCAGTTGGCTTTTTGATGCCATCTCCCAAAGCCTTTTCCACATTTCTGATTGCTCGAACCATCTCCTTCATTTCATCAGGATCGAGCGATGCCCGGTGATCTGGGCCTGGAAGACTTTTGTCCAGCGTGAAATGCTTTTCGATAACTTCTGCTCCGAGTGTTGCTGCGGCTATCGGAATTTCGATGCCTTCAGTATGATCGGAATAGCCTGTTTTCACATTGAATGCATCCCTTATAGTTAGCATTGCTCTCAGATTCACTTCCTCAAATTTTGCCGGGTATTGAGAAGTGCAGTGAAGAACTGTGATATCTTCCAGTGAAGTTCCGGATTCACAAAGTATACCCAGGGCATCTTCTATCTCACCCAGATCGGCCATCCCTGTCGAGAGTATTACTTGCTTTCCCAGCGAACCGATCTTTCTTAGATAGGGAAGGTTTGTAATCTCGCCTGAGGGTATTTTTATCATCGAAACTCCCAGGTCGTACAGGAGATCAACGCTTTCACAGTCGAAGGGTGATGAAATGAAACATATTTCTTTCCGCGAGCAGTAATCTATCAGCGCCTTATGGGCATTATAATCAAGCTCGAGTTTCTTTATCATATCAAACTGAGACTCATCAGGATCGGTAGTCTCTTTCTGGTAGTCAGCCTTCGGGGTGCTTCTCACGAGGAGATTCTCCGCCTTAAAGGTCTGGAACTTGACCGCATCGGCACCTGTCTCAAAGGCAGCATCGATCAACTGCAGAGCTATTTCGAGGCTTCCGTTGTGATTAACTCCGGCTTCGGCTATTATATATACCCTATTCACTGTTCACCTTAACCAGGCTGTGTGCCTTGACAAAACTGCCATCCCGCACGGAGATACATTGCCTGGAGACTGCACCGCTTCCGAAGAATGTGTCATTCCCGATTTTCACTTCACCGTTCACTATGGCACCCGGTGCTATATGGCAATTATCTCCGATAACAGCATCATGCTCCACAATTGCACCGGTATTGATGATGCAGTTTGCTCCAACAAAGGCTGCAGCGTTTATCGTCGCATGATGCATAATTACCGTTCCTTCTCCAATGAAAGCATGTTTTGACACATATGCCATTGGTGATTTAATAACTGGGAATTTTCCGCCACTGGCTTTTACTTTCTGAAAAAGTTCTTTTCGCCTCAGAGGCGATCTGAGCTGTCCGATGGCAATAAGAAAATTGATGTGCTGCTGTGCAAGTTTTTTTATCTCATCATCAATAGCAATCACTGGATATCCAAGCACGAAACTGCCTACTTTTTCTTTGATGTCAATAATCCCTTTGATGTCGTATATGCCCTGCAATTCTATAACATCTATACATGATTTGCAGTGCCCTCCACCGCCGATGAGGAGTATTTCTTCACAACTCAATGCGATACTCCTCATTTTCATGATAGTAACATAGAAAATTTTCTATCCAAATGACAATATTACATATCATCGGCTGTTTATAGTTATTGATGAAGAAATCCAATAAACATTACTCCATACTCTATTTCACAACATTACGAGAGCACCAATAATGATAGTATCAGAGCTTTTTTTGCTTGGTTCACAAAAAAGTAAAGCTCCGCCATAAATGAACAATAACCCGTTCACTTTCGCTGAGAGAATGGCGTGTTTGGCTATCATACTATGAGAAAAATCTCTATATAGTTCGATTCCAACTTCAGGAATCCTCTCCAAAGTATACGGAGACACTTCTCATGATATTATTCAGACACGGTGAAGAATTAAGCTGAATATTAGTGAAGAATTTTCCAAAGCCTAGTTTAGCCCTCTGGGCGATACTTTCTCCTTTCTAAGCTTCACCTCCCAGTATAGGTAATCTCCTTTGCGGTGTTATTCAGTCAACTGTCGGAGCCTCTTTCCTGAGCTGTCTTCTGCCTTCACATCGAGGACCGGTGTCTTGTCTTTCAGATACTCTTTCAAGTTATATGACATTTCTTGTATAGACCTCAGGTCCTGGACCAGGAAACAAAGTATTAACAATAATGCACTCATTTTTTACAACCCGGACATCTGGCCTCAATATCATCCTCCTATACTATAACTGAGGAGAATCCAATCTTGTCTCAGTTTCAAAGCGATGATATAATAAAGGAGGTATTGCTGTGGCTCAGAAAAATCGCTCCCGAGGGGATGACGGGTGGAAGATTGTTCTCAGTCATTATCTCAATGATTTCCTGGACTTCTTCTTCCCCCATATCAGCAAAGAAATAGAACGAGGGCGGTACTCATTCCTGGATAATGAATTACAGAGCCTGTCACGCCGTGCAGGGACAGGGAAGAGGATAACCGACAGCCTGGTGAAGGTATACCTTCGAAATGGCGAGGAAAAGTGGCTTCTGATTCATATTGAAGTGCAGGGGGAGGCCGAGAAAAGCTTCGAAGAAAGGCTCTTCATTTACAGCTACCGAATCTATGACAGACACAGACGCGATGTGGCAACACTTGCGGTACTGGCCGATGACAAAAAAGATTACAGGCCTTCCGGGTTCGAGATGGGCCGGTGGAGATGCCGTCATCGCTTCGAGTTCCCTTCGGTGAAGATTCTTGACCATAGAGAAAGAATTGATGAACTCGAGCAGAGCACGAATCCCTTCGCTGTAGTGGTGCTGGCTCACCTTCGCCATCAGGAGACGAAGCGAAAGGATAGGAAGAGGCTTTTCTGGAAGAGAATGGTGCTGGCACGGGAGCCTGCACCTACCGAAAAATATCTGTCGATATATCATCGTAAGGGCAGTCCCCTGTGGCTGCCCTCATTCGAGGAGGGGAAAGATATGGCGTATATCACTTCCGCAGAAAGACTGGGTATTAAGAAAGGCAGAAAGGAAGGCCTGGAGGAAGGCTTAGAGAAAGGGAGACTGGCAGGGATCATGGAAGGTAAACTCGAAACGGCGCTTACCATGTTCAGAGAAGGTTTCGACCGGGAAACGGTGAAAAAGCTCACAGGCCTCACCGATGAACAGCTTGCGAGGATCGGAGAAAAAGAGAATGGGCAATGACAGAACCTCTCCGTCCTTCGAGCCTCATTACCTGCTATAAAAACTTTCGGTAGGCATCTGCCAGCCAATTCTGCTCCGGGGAAGCCCGGGAATGCCATAAAAAGGGCTCATAGATCGCCCCCAACGCCCAACCAGGTCATTTTTATCCAAATTTCCATCAGAAGCCCCCTGAAACACATGCAAAGAGGCCTGTCTATCCCATCTGTTATAGGCTTTTTCTATGGCGGGTGGTTTGATTTCTCAATCTTCATCTGATATAATTATCTTATGGATACATGTGAGCTGTATATTGAAATACCTCCTCTCGACATCGATTATCCCTGCCACACTGGCGAATATCAGTACAGGTGGGATGTTCCTGACCCGTCAATCGACGGCGAAGGCGACATCGAAGGATATCACCTGTATCGCTGCCCGAAAGCTGAGCTCATCGAGAGAGGCAGGCCAGTCTGCAATGTAGATGAACTGGTGCGAAAAGTGATCTCAGGCCAGTTCGACAGGGAGGTAATATCATCTGATATTGACTCTGAGCTGAACAGCATACTGCACAAGCGTCTCAGCATAGATTTCACAATGGGCGGGATGCTTAAGGCTCTCAGGCGTCAGGGTGTGCAGCATCTGGGATACCGTTCTATGGGTGATTTTTCTGTAGAGCATCTTTCCTTCTCAGGGCGACTGGCCTCAGAGATGATGCGCAATTTCGATGTGCTCTCGAAACTGCCGCTCACGAAGAGAGCGTATCTGCAGTGCGAGATTATGAAGAGCGCTCTCAGGCACACTTCCAGGGTGATGACTCCAGAAAACGAGGCGGAATGGCTTTCGAAAGCGCAGGCACTTCCGCTGAATGAGCTCATCGATGAAGTGAGGAAGGAGCTGGAAAAAAGGAAATCCTGTGATGTTGATTCAGAGACTGAAGATATGGAGGTTGAGGCTATAGGGGCTGACTCCAGTTTTTCTGAAAACGGGAGTATGTCGCCTGTCGACATTACCGGGGCGGGTTTCCCCTCAGAAGAGAGCGATGAACAAGGAAGCGGCGTGATGATGCACTTCAATGTCAAGCCGAAGCTTGCTCTCGTATGGGACTTTGCACTGTCCCACTTTCGCGACAGCGAGCAATACGGAGGCTCGATATCAGAGTTCATAGATGCGCTGCTTGGAAACTATCTGAGCTCAGCAGGCCGAAAAAGAGAGAGCTGCAAATCAGAATATCAAGAATCCACAATGGGCAGAGCCAGAGGTCATCGGAATAAGAAAGGCAAAGGCGGTAAATGCGAATCCCATAACTGCGAACCCGGGGACTGCACAAACGGGGATTTTTCAGCAGCGGAGCAAAAAACCGAGGCTCCGAAAGACAGAGAAAAGATCCTGGAACAATATGCTGCAATGTATCTCGCATCCAGAGATTCGAAAAAGTCTGAGCAGGAAAATGGTGCGCTCAAAATCGGCCCAGGCACAATCAGGCAGCCGGAAGATCCGGCGGCAGTCAGGCAACCAGGATACTCAACAGCAATCGGGCAGGCAGTAGACCCGGCAGCAATCAGGCAGCCGGGAGATCCGGCGGCAGTCAGGCAGCAAGCCGACTCGGACGCCATCGGCTCGAAGATCGGTCTTAACTCAATCAGGCTGCAATCCTGTCCGGGCCCGGACCTGTTTTCTGCTGCTCAGGCTGCTCCGCTCCCGATCTTCTACAGTTGCCATATGAGGCCAAATATTGAAGAGAAGTTCAATCATCTCGGCGATATCGAGCCTCCAAAGCGCGATGAGGAAGGCGTCTGTGAAAACGGGTCGAACAGGGAGAACATCCTCATCGTCTTCCCTCCATCATTCAGAGAGATACCGGACAAAGTAAGGGAGACAGCAGAAAGGCTCGTGGAATACGCCCTGATGAGGCAGGCTCTCGATGTCGGGATGGGAAGGCTTCTGTGGGCGATGAGATACAGGAGCCTCTACAGGCACTTCGAGTGCAGAAGCATCGAAGAATATGCCATACGATACTGCGATCTCTCAAAGCCGCTGTTTTACAGGCTGCTGAAGTTGGCCGACGGGATGGAGAAACGTAAAAACATCAAGGACGCCTTCGAGAGCGGATTGATCTCCAGGCAGCAGGCCGGATTGATCCTGAAGATTGTCAACAGCAGGAACGAGAAAGCCTGGATCGATTATGCGGCGCACGTTCCGACGGCGACATTGAAAGAAGAGGTTGAGCGCATAGTAAGGATCCTGCAGTATGACTGCCTCGCCTCGGGATATTATATGATACTCCCTGGATTCCGTTACATCACAGATGAAAGGTTTCACGAACTGCCAGAAGATTTGAAGGAGATAATAAGAACAGGGGCCTGGTATGACGGCCCCGCCATCGGCTCATCGTGGCCGCTTGAAGAGGATGATGAGCAGGATGTGATGGGGCGGGACAAGCGGCTCGAAGAGCCGTGGAATTACTTCGAAGATGTTGATGAGATGCTGATTTACGAAGCCGAGGCCAAGGAGAGAAAGAAAAAGAGGCTCTTGTGTGCGCGCGAAAAAGGTCTGAAAATGTCGGGCCGGGATGAGGCAGATTCCTTGTGCGCGAGCGCAGGTGGGCAGGTAACATCTGGCCGGGACGGAGCATCACCCTTGTGCGCGAACGGGAGCAAGCAGAATATACTAAATCCGGGCGAAGTGCCAGCCTTGTGTGCCGATTCGAAAACCTCAGACTGCCGCTGCGAATCGCACGGCGATTGCCAGTGCAACTGCGGCTCAAATCGCCGGCCAGGGCACAGCGAAGATGCTCTCTCAAAAGCCCGGGAGATTGTCAAGATGCCGCAAGGCTCCGATCCTGCAGAAACCTTGCTTCTCGACATCCTCGCCGACGACGACAGCGACGTCAACGCAGACAATGAAGAAGAAAACTGGCCTCGCAGGAAATCAGCCACGATGCCGATCAGGTTCTTTCTTCCCGAGGAGATGCTCGAAATATGGAACTTTACCGCGCTGCTGTATCTCGAGAGAATATCAGCTCAGAATCGGAGTCATGGATTGGGACTAGGGGGACAGACTCCATTTTTTGAAGAAAATGGAGTCAGTCCCCTGAGCTATGGCGCAGATCCTCTGAGCTATGGTCCTCAAGGGTTTCTTGCGGCGCTTCTTCGGGAATATCTGCTCACAGAGCGCATCCACCTGAAACTGGCAAGAAACTATGCCATCCTGAAAAGAGACCGCTTCCGGTGCCAGGTGCCCGGATGCAGGTGTCGCAGAAACCTGGAGGTTCACCATATCATATGGCGCTCAAAAGGCGGCTGCGATGATGACTGGAATAAGATCACCCTCTGCAAAGCTCACCACAGCTATATCCTGCACGATCTGATGGCCCTGAGGATAGAAGGCACAGCCCCTGACAACCTGACATTCACTTTTGATCCTCATGCTGAAAATGGTGAAGGTCCCTTACTGGTCTATCACAGAGGGAGAAAGGTGAAGGTGCGGTGAGCGCCCTTACGATTCCGAATATACAGCGATGTTCCAGGTATAGCGGAGCTAATTGCCGAATCCTTTTCTCAGGCAGATATGAGACTTTTAATTCGGTCTTTTTTGCCCAGTCAGTTCTGTTTGATACTCCAGATCGATTGGAGCCATCAGGTAATCTTACAGGAGACAGCTTATGAGAGTCGCCCTGCTCAATATGACTTCAGGGGGGATAAGCGGCGGGTACAGGAAATATCTTGTCGAGATGCTGCCCCGCTTTGACGCCAGTGCGGACATAGAAGCGCTATTGGTGGCCTCGCCTGCCGGAGTTCCTCTCGAAGAGTGGGTTCCCCCGCTTGAGAAAACGGTGTTCAGGACCTGCCGTCCTTTCAGAGTGCTTCATCACGTGCCGGATCGGGATCTTTGCAGGAGCCTGGATCTTTTCAAGCCTGACGTCATCTTTGTCCCTATTGCGAGATTCGTGAGATACAGGCATCTGCCAGTCGCAATCATGGTACAGAATATGTGGCCTCTCGTGTCACGGATTGACGACAGAACTCTTCTTCAAAGCCATGTATATCTTGCGGAGCGGATGGAGACAAGAATAGCGCTCAAGAATGCAGGCCATATCATAGCCATTTCGGATTTTGTGAAAGAAACGCTCATGGCGCGCTGGAGCACAACGGAGGACAGAATTACGCGAGCCTATTTCGGCGTGAGTCCGGAGAACATGGACAGTGCCGCCCGTCCTGCAGCAGTTCCTGAATCGAGTATCGGCAGATTCATCTTCACAGCCGGCTCAATCGCCCCGTTCAGAGGGCTTACGGAAGTTCTCAATGCCATAAAGATCATAGCGAAAGAAGAAGGGACTTCTCCCTTTATCGTAATAGCCGGAGAGGCAAGGCGCGACACTCTCTCGTACGAGAACAGGCTTAAGAAAACAGTGCTTCAGGATGGTCTGTCGAGCAATGTCTCTTTTGTCGGGAATCTGTCAGAGGATGAGATGGCATGGTGCTACAAAAACTGCAGGTGCTTCATCATGTCCAGCCGCTTCGAGGCTTGTCCGAATATTGCTCTCGAGGCGATGGCCCATGGATGCCTGCCTGTGTCTTCAGACAATCCTCCAATGCCTGAGTTCTTCGGCAATGCTGCCCTGTATTACAGGGGAGGAGACAGCAAGACGCTTGCCCAGGCTCTTTCAAGAGCCCTCGCAATGAAAGAGGAAGAAAGAGAAGGACTCACGAGTCTTGCAAGAGAACGCTCACTTGATTTCTGCTGGGATCGGACTGCCAGGCTCACCGTGGAAGTGTTCAAAAAGCTGGCTGCCCTGGCGCCTGCTAAAGATTGTCGTAAAGCAGTACATGAAAAGATAGCTGAATAAATGACTGACTCACCTAATATATCACAGACACATGAAATCCTGGTACTAACATAATGTGCGGAATCGCAGGCTTTTCAGGACACTTTGACAGAGACCTCCTCGCAAGGATGAACGCCGTCCAGGCTCATCGCGGCCCTGACGACTGCGGCGAGCTGTTTATCGCCGAAAAGGGGATCGGATTTGCGCACAGGAGGCTCTCCATCATCGATCTCTCGCCTGCAGGCCATCAGCCGATGAAAAGCGCGGACGGCACCGCCATAATCGTTTATAACGGTGAGCTTTACAATTACAGGGAGCTTCGCACCGAGCTGCAGAGAGATGGCTTTGTCTTCACGAGCCAGTCCGACACGGAGGTGCTTCTGGATCTGTACATCCGCGACGGAGAAAAGATGCTCGGAAGGCTCTCCGGAATATTTGCCTTTGCTCTCTGGGATGCCGGAAGAGAAAGGCTGTTCATTGCAAGAGACGGCCTCGGCGTTAAGCCTCTTTACTATTCAGAGACTTCCAGGGGATTTCTATTTGCCAGCGAGATCAAGGCGCTTCTTGAAGAATCTTCCCTCGAGCGAGCGCTTGACTATGAATCTCTGATGTATCATCTCACCTATCTCTGGTGCCCTGCGCCCCATACCGCTCTTTCTTCGGTCAGGAAGCTCGAGCCAGGTCATGCAATGCTGGTCAGGGATGGACACATAGAGAAAAAGTGGCAGTACTATGACATTCCCGTAACAGGCTCCCACGCCGCTGTTTCAGAAGAAGAGGCGATACAGAAATGCAGAGATATTCTGGAGCGCGTTGTGAAGCGTCAGCTTGTTGCCGATGTCCCTGTAGGGGCATTTCTCTCCGGAGGTCTTGACTCCAGCGCAGTTGTGGCAATGGCGCGCCGCGCGCCTGGAACGGATGGAATGAAGTGCTTCACGATAGCCTACAGAGATAAGGAGATGGAAAAAGAAGGCTTCCCGGATGATCTCCCTTATGCAAGAGACGTTGCCAGAGCGCTTTCCGTCGATCTCGAAGTTATTGACGGAGGCGCAGAGATACGAGATGGCCTGGAAAACATGATCTGGCATCTTGACGAGCCACTGGCCGATCCTGCTGCGCTTCATGTGCTTTCAATAAGCGCTCTCGCCCGAAATCACGGCATAAATGTTGTGCTGTCCGGAGCAGGGGGTGACGACATTTTTTCAGGATACCGCCGCCACTATGCCCTTCTCCAGGAGCGCTACTGGAGCTCTCTTCCTTCCATGGCCCGTTCGGCCATGAAAAAAGCCCCCAGGATTCTTCCCGGCGATTCAACGTTCAAGCGGCGTCTCACGAAAGCTCTTGCCTACGCAGATTGTGATGGGGACGAGCGCCTCATAAGCTACTTTTACTGGACTGCGCCTGCGTTGGTAAAGTCACTTTTCCGAAATGAGCTGAGAGGCGGCATGAACGGCATGATTCCGTCGAAGCCGCTCGTTGAAGCACTGGGGGTGCTGCCGTCAGGGTCAGAACCTCTCGACAGGATGCTCTATCTCGAAGGAAAATACTTTCTCACCGATCACAACCTGCTCTATACAGATAAGATGAGCATGGCTGCCTCTGTTGAGGTGCGGGTGCCGCTGCTCGATCCCGAACTGGTGGCCTTTGCGTCCTCTCTTCCGGTATCGATGAAGCAGCGCGGCAAGACAGGCAAATGGATATTGAAAAAAGCGATGGAGACAATACTCCCCGATGATGTCATATACCGCCCCAAATCAGGCTTCTTCGCTCCTGTGCGGCTCCTGATTAAGGGCGCCCTGAGGCCGCTGATGAATGAGTGCCTTGCGCCGGAGGCAGTTGCAAAACGCGCCATCTTCGATGCCGGGGAGGTTTCGGAGCTTATCAGGAAAAATGATCTCGGCGAGATCGATGGAGCATACACTCTCCTCACGCTTCTCTGCATTGAGCTCTGGTGCAGGAGGTTCCTGGACAGGGCGTGAAATTATCTGATATGCGGATCACTCACAGCGCCGGCGCCTGATGCCGGCCTGCGTATAATAAACAATTTAATAATTCTGAGAGGATAACAGCAATGGTAAAGAAACTGAATTACCCGATTTGCCTTTTCGCTTTATGCATAATAACTGTAGCTATGATGCATGTTGCCGGATGCGCCGGAAAATCTGATAAGATAAAGAACGAGCTGAAGAAGCAGAACTTCACCTACGACGCCGACGGCTTCCTGAAGAGCGTGGAAGACGACAAAATCGATGCTGTCAAGCTCTTTCTGAAAAGCGGCATGAGCGCTTCCGCGAGAGGAGTAAACGGAAGAACCCCTCTTCATTCTGCAGCCAACTTCGGCCGCCTCGAGATAGCAAAGCTCCTCATAGAGAGCGGTGCTGATGTCAATGCTCAGAACGATACAGGCGCAACGCCGCTGTTTCTGGCTGTTCTCACCGGCCACAGAGATATAGCAAAGCTGCTCGTCTCAAGAGGGGCCGACGTGAACAAAAAAACCAGAGATGGCAAAGCTCCTTTGTCGCTGGCTCTGGAGCAGGGCGATCCTGAAATGATTGCCGTCCTGATTGAAGGCGGAGTTGATGTCAAATCAAAAAAAGAAGACGGATCCACAGTTCTTCATGAAGCCTGCGGAATTCCAAAGTTCCCGTTCGCGGCAGTCAAACAGCTCGTGTCAGCCGGAGCAAAGCCTGATGTCAAGAACAATGCTGGCCTGACTCCAATCGATATTGCAAAGAAGGCAGGCAACAAGGAAATCGTAGACTATCTGAGCACTCTCGATAAGAAAGACAGCGTGAAAGACTCGGATAAGAAATAGGATATCCTGTCACATTCACATTGCAGAGAGCTCCCTCAGCTTTTCAGCCAGGCGATCGACCATTTGCTCTCTAGTATAGCGCTGTTTTCCCTGGATTCAGTTGTTTATGGCTTGTCGATGTGCTGCAATTCCTGGAAATCCTGTCGCATCTTTCAGGTCAGATTGCCGAGTGCACTATGGACATCATTTCAACCCTAGGTGCGTGAATGCGGATCGAGATAAAGGATAGGGCACCGTAAGGGTTGGCCTCCATAGCCATATGCCAGAATTACGCTGCAACTGCGGCTCCACTTCTTTTCTCATCATAAATGTTAACATTTTTTCCAGGATTTTAATATCACCGACACATTACCGCAATATCGTCGCTCTATACTTATTATGACAGAAAAATTCCGGTCCGGAGAGGCTTTCTTATCAGTAAAATAATCAGGAGGTACTTTCCCATGACAGAAGAGCGTGCTATAATCAAGGTAGAGCAGGAGGAAGCGAACAACCAGAAAATCTACGGCTTTCTCAACGATGTGGCGTTCACGTATATATTCGGCAATGAGAGTAACTCAAGAATTCTTGCGTGCCTTATCAACGCCCTGTTGAGCCTTAAAGGGAAAGAGCGCATAAAGAAAGTTACCGTAGGATCGCCATATCGGCAGCGTAAGTTCATTGACGAATACGGCGCCGTCTTTGATCTGAAAGCCAGCGATGAGCAGGGCCGCCTGTACAACATTGAGGTGCAGCTGGCTCGACATGAGAATTTTGAATCGCGTATTCTTTATTATCTCGCATCTCTCTACAGCAGCCAGCTTAAAAAGGGAGACAAGTACAGCAAACTGAAAAAGACAATTGGCATTTCAGTGGTCGACTTCATAATGTTTGAAGAAAATCGTGATATCGAGAATTCCTTCTGCATGACAAACAGAAGATCCCATGAGGTGCTGACAGATATATTTGAGCTTCACTGTGTGGAGCTAAGGAAGTTTCACGAGCAGGAGCCTGGGAAACTGCGGACTCCTTTTGAGAAGTGGCTTCATATTCTACGCTTTGGGAAACAGTATGCCACTGCGAAGGAGCTTCCTCCAGAGTTGAAAGATGAGGAGGGTATAGATATGGCGGTAAAAAGATTGAAGCGCGCAAACTGCAGTGCTGCATTGAGAGAGCGTATGGAGGCCCGTGAAAAAGCCCACCGCGATTATATCAGCTTTGTTCACGATGCAAAGGTTGCGGCAAAGGCTGCAATGGCCGAGGGAAAGGCCGTGGGAAAGGCCGAGGGAAAGGCTGAGGGAAAGGCTGAGGGAAAGGCTGAGGGAAAGGCTGAAGTTGCGCGAAAGATGAAAGAGCTCGGGATGGATATTGATATCATCCATCAGGTTACGGGAATCTCCAGAGACGATATAGAAAGGCTGTGAAAGTAACCTGTCCCGTTGCCCGGACAGCAATTGAGCAATAGTGTTGTTCATGTCGGATTGATAGTTTTGACATTTCTGCTTTAATAGCTACACACTATCGCCTGTATACTCGTGAGCATGAGTAATTGCAGAGAAAGCCTGCCGGAATCGCCACGACCCTCAACTCTATAAGAGGTATTCAGAATTCCTCCCCATATCCCATTCTCCCCATCTCACCGTTGTTACACTCCTGGTTTTGAACTTTACTGATTAATTCATAGGCATCGCTCTGAAACCGGTTATCCTTTACTGTCGGGCCTGATGCCGAACCATCTGAATTTTATGGCATAGAAATACCAGTGAAGATAATGGGGCAGCCAGGCCCAGATCCTGAATCTGCTCTCTCCGGCGGTTCTGTCCCTCCAGGTTGACGGCACCTCGGTAATCTTTCTGCCCGTTGCGAAGGCTTTCACGAGTATCTCGAGGCCTATCTCGAAGCCTCCTGTGCTCTCTATCGTGACGCTGTTGAGAAGAGATGCGGAATACATCTTGAAGCTGTTGGTTATATCGTGTGTATTGATGCCGGTGAGGATGTGAAGAGAGACACCTGCAGTCCGCGTCATCAGTTTCTTGAGCCAGGGGCCGCCGATCTGGGCTCCGCCTCTCATATACCGTGAGCCGCATACCACATCGTATCCCTCTTCGATCTTTGCGGCCATGGTATCGACCACGCTGAAATCATCTGAAAAGTCGGCCATTACGACCAGGCAGGCGCCATCTTTCACTGAATGAAGGCCTTTTTTCAGGGCGTTCACAACGCCCTTGCCATAGTCGTTTTTCAGAAGGTGTATGGAAATGTCAGGATTCTTTCCGGAATACTCCTGCACAGCCGGAACTGTGTTGTCCTCATCAAAGTCATAGACTATCGTTATATCGTGTGAAGTCTTTACCGACTTTTGAATTTCTTCGAGAGTCTTCGTGATCGAGTCTTTTTCATTGTACACAGGTATTACGATGTGCAGTTCCATTGGCTTCTCCTTCTCTGCTGTTTAGTTCTAGCATAAATGGACGGACACCTTCCAGGCGCTGTGGCGATAATGCTTTGAAGGAGAAGGGGCCGGGAAGATGAAATATTTAAAAGAAAGGATGGGTTTGGGCTATTTATGAAACAGATTAATTACGACATCTGCGTTGTAGGAGGTCTCGGCCACGTCGGCCTTCCTCTTGCTCTGCTCTTTGCAGATGCAGGAAAAAGGGTCGTGGCCTATGACATCAATACAAAGACAATCGATACGGTGCTGGCCGGGAAGATACCGTTCCAGGAGAGAGGAGCGGAAGAGGTGCTCGAGAGGGTTCTGGGCAGAACCTTTTTTGCATCCCCCGACAGATCGGTTATCGCCGAAAGCCGGTATGTCATCGTCGTCATAGGAACGCCTGTCGATGAGCATCTCAATCCAAAGTTCACCCTGTTCAGAAGATTTTTCGACGAGATACTCGATCTCATCAGAGATGACCATCACATAGTTCTCAGAAGCACTATCTACCCGGGAAGCACGGAAAAGATAAAAAAATATCTGGAATCAAAGGGTAAGAAGATGCGCATCTCCTTCTGTCCCGAACGAATAGCACAGGGCTTCGCCATGGAGGAGATCAGGGCGCTTCCGCAGATTATCTCCGCCTTCGATCCGGAATCGATGGAAGAAGCCAGAGAGCTCTTCAAGCCCATCACGCAGGAGATCATAGAGCTCACGCCGATCGAGGCGGAACTGGGAAAGCTTTTCACAAACGTATGGCGCTATCTGCAGTTCGCCACTTCAAACCAGTTCTATCTCATCGCCCTGGAGAACAACACCGATTTTTACAAGATTTACAGGGCAATCGCCCAGGACTACCCGAGAATCAAAGGCATGCCGTCTGCAGGCTTTGCTGCAGGCCCCTGCCTTTTCAAGGATACCATGCAGCTGGCGTCATTTTCCAATAATACTTTCTTTCTGGGCCACTCTGCGATGCTCATCAACGAAGGGCTCCCCAACTTCCTCGTCGTGCGTCTCAAGAACAAGTATCCCCTGAAATATATGACTGTCGGAATACTGGGCATGGCCTTCAAGGCGAACAACGATGACGCCAGGGAGTCATTGTCCTACAAGCTCAGAAAGATCCTTGAGATCGAGGCCAAGGAAGTGCTCTGTACAGATGTCTTTATCAAGGATGAAAGCTTTGTCGAGCCCGAAGAGCTGATAAAACGCTCGGACATAGTGATCCTGGCCACGCCGCACAGTGAATACAGGAGCCTGGAGATTCCATCTGACAAGGTTCTGGTGGATATATGGGACTTCTTTGGAAAGGGAGGCCTGTTTTAATGAAGATTCTGGTGACCGGTTCAGCAGGGTTCATTGCCGGATATCTTGTCGAAGAGCTTCTCAATCATGGCCACGAAATATTGGGAATAGACAACTATTCGAAGTACGGCAAGGTGGAGAAGAGCTATGACAGGCATCCCGGCTATCACTTTGTGGAAGGCGACGCCAAGGATACAAAGCTCATGAAAGAGCTGATTGAGGGCTGCGATCAGGTTGTGGCCTGCGCCGCCATAATTGGCGGGATATCACTTTTTCACGAGCTGGCATATGATCTGCTGGCGGAAAACGAGCGGATAATAGCTTCCACTTTCGACGCGGCTATCTGGGCTTTTAAAGAGAAGAAGCTTTCAAAGATCAACGTCATCTCTTCGTCGATGGTTTTTGAAAGCACTGCCCTGTACCCTACCCCTGAAGGCGAGCAGTTCCGATGCCCGCCTCCACTTTCGACCTACGGATTCCAGAAGCTCGCCTGCGAATATTTTGCCAAAGGCGCCTGGGAGCAGTACAAGCTCCCATACACGATTATCAGGCCTTTCAACTGCATTGGAACCGGAGAGAAGAGAGCGCTCTGCGATAAAGAAGTGCTGTCAGGGAACATCAGACTGGCCATGAGCCACGTGGTGCCGGATCTTGTGCAGAAAGTCGTGAAAGGCCAGGATCCTCTGCATATCCTCGGGCAGGGCAATCAAATCCGCCACTACACATACGGCGGCGACCTGGCGGAAGGCATTAGGCTATGCATAGAAAGCGATAAAGCTGCCAACGAGGATTTCAACCTGTCTACCTCACAGTCTACGACTGTTCTGGAACTGGCAGAGCTGATCTGGAAAAAGGTAAATGGCAGTAAGCCATTCCGTTATGTCTCGGATCAGCCGTTCAAATATGATGTGCAGAAGAGAGTGCCCAGCGTCGAAAAGGCAGAGAGGATTCTTAATTTCAAAGCCTCAACGTCTCTTGACTCGGCGATGGACGAGATCGTTCCCTGGATAAGGGCGCAGATAGATATCGGAGGGATCTGAGCTTATATCTATCGAGGATATTATTATCAAACAGACGAGCTTGATTGTCTGCACGAGTTACGCATCAATTTTGTCAGTGATTATGGGTCATGGCAATTCTGACAGGCTTTTTATCTGCCTCCTGTCTCCCGCATTCCGTATCCTATATTCCGTATCCTATATTCTGCATTCTATATTCTGCATTCTGCATCCCGCATCTATATCTTTATAACAGTGATATCTTGAAATGCTTTCAATACGAGAGCAGCTCTTTGAAGCGATCTGCGAGGCGGTCGACCATTCGCTCTCTCGTGAACTGTGATTTTACCTGGACTGCGTTGTTTCGGGCTTTGATTGAGAGAGTGCCGAGGTTTTGTTTCAGTGTTTTCAGCGCATCGGCCAGAGATTGCGGCGATGAGGCGTCGAAGCAGAGATTTCCTCCTGCCTGTTCCAGGATTTCCTTTCCTTCTCCCTTGATACCATATAAAACAGGCTTTCCCGCCGCCATGTAGTCGAATACCTTTGACGGGATGGTCTTTTCCATGGTGTCATCGTCGATGAGGGCCAGCAGGAGGGCTGAGCTCTTCTCCGTCTCCGAGAATGCCACTTCTTTTGTCACCGGCCCTGTGATGGTTATGTTGTCGAGTTTGTTGTCAGCCGCATATCGCTCCATTTTTTCCTTCATCACGCCGTCTCCGAGAAAGCTCAGCATGATGCCGTCCTCTGCTGATTCTTTCAGCAGGCGGGCTGCCTCGAGATAGAGATCCATGGCCTGGCATCTGCCGAAGTTGCCTGTATACAGCACAGTGATTGGCTTTTCCCCGGTGAAATCCTCTGAAGGCCTGACTTTACCGTTTTCTACTCCTGCATCTTCGGTTCTTGAATCAACTGCCTGCACATTGTCTCTTCTCTGGCCGCTTTCTGAGTCTGCATCTTCAGATCCTGAATCAGCGCCTTCATTGTCTGCTTCCAGGCCGGCTGCGTCAGAAGATGCGTTTCCCTCACTGGCACATTGCTTCTCTTCGGCATCCGACTGCTTTTCGCAGAATTTTTCTAGGATTCCGTTGTATATCACGGTGACAGAGGCCGAAGGAGCCACGGCTCCTATAGCCAAGGCCATCGGCTTTGATACGCATGTTATGAACCTGGCTGCTTTATAGACGTGGCGCTCCATCAGCTTTCCGACTTTGAAAAAGACGCTCCCCTTCGATATCTGCCCTGCAGACACTGCCGATTCAGGCCAGAGATCTCGCACATCAAGGGCGAACGGCACGCCTTTCAAAAGTGCGATGCTCCATCCCGCAAGAGCGGCGAAGAGCGGAGGGCTCGTGGCATATACAGCATCGGGCCTGGAGCGGATTTTCATCGATGCACCGATGGCGTTCAGCATGAACGATGTGTAATGGACTATGTAGTTCAGCTTTCCCTTCCCTGTATACGGGATTATCGGGACTTTCATCACTGTGACTGAGCCGCCGGCCGCTTCAGAGCTTCTGCCAGCTTCATTTCCACCTGCTCCATCTCCTGAGCTGCCATTGACATCGTTTTTTTTCGTTTTCGCAGAGCTTTTCCCTGAGCCTCCCCCTGCATCCCCCCGGTGCGGAACCGCTGTGATGACGGTGATATCATATCCCTTTCCGACGAGCAGCTCTGCGCTCTCACTGATTCGGAAGGCTGCAGCAGTAACGTCCGGAGCGTAATACTGGGACAGTATCAGAATATGCGGTTTCAGATCGGGAGAACGCTTGCTTTTCATGGAGTCTCCTGGAAGGCTATAGTATAATCTGTGACAGCATTATCTCCTCCTGCCAGCGCTATGCACTGGTTCTTCAACTCCAGGCCGAATTCGGGGTAATACACGGAAGGCCTGACCTCGGGAGCTGACTCTGATGACAGGACAAATCGGACATTTTTTCCTGCCAGATGAAATCTGTTATCTTCTTCTTTGACAATCTCCACAGATGGGCTTAGGTGGATCGATGAAACGAACTTTCCCTTCGCGTGGCGCTTTATGAGGCGATCTACCACATGCAGATTCTCCGTGGAGAGCGTCACTTTTCTCTTTATAACATTCCCTTCATAGTCTTCGATTTCGGCAGATATAATCATTGAATTTCCTTCAACAACATCGCAGTTTCGCACAGCAGCCCTTCTGCCGAAGCGGAACTCCCCTGCGAACTCAGACTGTCCGCTTCCCTCCACCCACGAAACGTTATGGGCTTCCGTTCCTCTGCACCTTCTCCTTATCTCGGGATTCTGATAGGAGCCGCATCCTGAATCTACAACGACCCGCTCTCCTGAAAGCGAGAGCTCGAATGAAAGCGCATCGCAGTGCGAGTGGCCTGGCTGCCAGGCAGGAGCTGGGCCGCAGAGTTTCATGACGAAATAGTTTCCTTCTCCCCAGCGCTTTATCAGGTAGCCCGAATCTGTCAGGTGATGCACGCCGTCACCGGCCTCTCCTGACATCTTTTCAGCTGGAAATGGAAATGCGTTGAATGCAGAGTCGCCAAAAAGAGCGATCAATCCATCGGGATGCGTCATCAGGGAGCGCCAATTCTCCATCCTGGGAAGAAGCTCGGCACAGCGCCTGCTCAATAATCTGAGCTCTTTCTCCGCAAGTCCGTCGTGAGAACCTTGCTGTATCGACTGCGCTGTCACGGGATGTTCCTCCGAGAGGCCCTGCGCCGCCCAGGAACGCACTTCCTTCACCGCCTGCATCGCAAGACAGTGGTACATGGGCGATCTCTCATAGTGGCCTCCATCCGGCAGGATCTGCTCGTCCAGCTGCTCCATGAAGCCTCTGGCGGCTTCGGCGATGCGGCTGCTCAAGTCTTTCTTCCGGCGATGTGACAGATACAGCGATCCTGTTAAAAGCGCCTTGTAATTGTCGAGGAGATGATTTGCCTGCACATGGTGCTCAAGATCAACTGCAAGGCGGGATAGCTGCGCCATCAGGGAGTCTGCCAGCAGCTCGCCGAATCCCGGGATCTCATCCATCGAAGCTCTGTGCTTCTCTGCCCAGTCAATCCAAGTAGATATCCTGTGAGAGCTTACAGCCGGCTCCCAAGGCTCACTTCCCTCGTCATTGTTATGCGCGATCCAGTGCAATATTAGCACAGCGCCTTCACTGAAAGGCCTTCGGTCGAGCCAGTAAAAGTAGTTGAGAGTATAACGCCAGAGCTTTTCCCTGCTCCTGTCCTGCCAGGTCAGCTCCTCCCATCGGTAAACCGCCTCACTGTTCAGGATGCTGAAGCGGATCTCCTCAGCCGGCTTAAGCGCCGAGAGTATATCCTGAGCTCTCTTCGCATGAGATTTTGAATCAGTGACCCGAAGGAAGCGGCGCTTCAGCATGAATATCAGGCGCCCATAAAGCTGGGCCGGCTTCGCGTAAAATATTGAGAAGAAAAGGGGGGGGAGCTCTTCAAATTTCATTTCCTTGCAGCGCGGAACGTAAACTCAGTCACTTCGCAGAGCTCTTCAAAGGGAGTGGGTGACGGCTTCCCCGACCTGATTGCCTCCACAAAGGCGCTCACAAGCCCGCGATGGCCTTTGTCCTGAGACATGAGCCTGTCTCCTTTTCCTGCAGGCATCCCGTAGAGGGTGAGGTTCTTGAAGTTGTCAAGCTGCATCACCTTGCCGTCGCAGAAAACCTCCAGCCTCTCCTTCGGGAAGCTCTTGTGGCCCTGCGAGAAATAGTGGACCGTTCCCATCGAGCCGTTTGCGAAATGGAGGCTGATGCTCACCGTGTCCGATGAGAGAGGCTGATCGCCTTCACCTCCCAGATATGAGCTCTCGGCGGAGACGAGAGGAGAGCCTGCCAGATGGCGCAGGAGATCGATGAAATGGCATCCCTCGCCTGTTATGCGCCCTCCTCCGAAGTCCGGGTCCTGCGTCCAGTGCTCTTTTGGAATCGAGCCTGCGTTTACCGTCATTATCATTGAAGCGGGGCCTGAGCAGTTCTTCAGGAGCTCTTTCAGGCGGATGGTGTTCGGCGCAAACCGCCGGTTGAACCCCACTGTCAGGATGCGGCCTGATGGAAGGGCGTGCTCCCGCCAGGCGGCCTCTATCTCTTCGAGCTCTTCCCTGTTTATGCAGAGAGGCTTTTCAACAAAGACGTGCTTGCCCGCCTTGAGAGCCTGAACGACGAGCCTTCCGTGCGTGTCGTGCTGAGTCGCAATGACCACGGCATTGATCTCGGGATCGCCCAGTATCTCCCCGGCGTCGGTCGTGACCTGCTCGAAGCCGAACCGGCGCCCGCTGTGGAATGCGTTGACGCCGCCGGCGCTTGCGATGCTTTTCAGCCGCACCGACGCCGCTGCGAATGCAGGTATCAGCGTCGATGTCGCGAAGCTCCCTGAGCCGATGAATCCGGCAGTCACTGCGCCTTCAGGCTTTCTGGCCTGCGCGGGCTCATGAGATAGCCGGACAGTATGCTCAATGCATTGCGAAGATAAGGGATACTGAAGCAGTATCCCGAGCGCTTCTCCGCCTGACAGCACCTTGTCGTAAGCCTGCTGCGCCTCTGCAATGTCGAATCTGTCGCTGATAAGATCGCCGGTGACAATCCGCCTGTCTGCCATGAGCTGCAGAACCGCCTCGAAATTGCGCTGCTCTGTCCAGCGGACGTGGCCGATTGGATAGTCGAGGCCCTTTTTTTCGTATGTCGGATCATAGCGGCCCGGACCGTATGAGCACGATACCTGGAACGATATCTCCTTCTTGTAGAAGTCGTCCCTCGAGAGGTTCAGGCCGATTACGCCGAGCAGTACCACCCTCCCTCTGGGCCGGCACATCTGAGGAGCCTGCCTGATCGGATCGTTGCTGGACGTCGATGCGGTAATCAGAACTCCGTCCACTCCGTTGCCATTGGCGAAGGAGACAGCAGCCTCTACAGGGTTGAAGCCCTCGCCGATGGCATGCGCTTCCGCGCCGTAGAGGCGGGCCAGCGCCACTTTTTTGTCATCGAAGTCGAAGCCGATCACGCGGCATCCGTTGGCTCTGAGTATCTGCACGGCAAGCAGGCCTATCAGGCCGAGGCCCAGCACGGCAATCGACTCTCCGAGCGTCGGGTTGATCAGCCTTATTCCCTGGAGCGCAATGGCGCCTACCACCGTGAAGACCGCCGTATCGTCATCCACGTCTTTCGGAACGACGGCGCAAAGGTTGGACGGCACGCAGACCACATCGGCGTGGGGGCCGTTTGAAATCACTCGATCGCCTGCCTGGAATCCTTCCACACCGATGCCGACTTCCCGTACTGCGCCAGTGTGCGAGTATCCGAGCGCCACGGGCTGATCGAGCTTGCTTTTGACGGCGTTGAAGGCCGGCATCACGCCGTCTGTCCTGACCTTCTGCAGGACCTGTTTGACCTTCTCCGGCTGCTTCATAGCCTTCTCTATCCAGCCTGCCTTCCCGAACTGGAGCAGCATGCGCTCAGTACCGATTGAGATGAGGCTCTTCCGGGCCTCTATGAGCAGATGGCCGGGCCGCGCGAGCGGGACGGGGATATCGGCTATTTCTATCTGGCCTGTCTTGAGGCTCTGAAGGACCTGTTTCATAATTAAACTCCTGAGAAGGGGACGAAATTAAAAGGGTACGGGGTACGGGGATAACAACGGTGAAAACACTACTCGGCTCATTTTACCAGCTTTCCATGACTTCTGTCCCGATTCGCGTCATCAACGCACGGAGTCCTTCTTTTCTTATATAAATGGTGAATTGCCTGCTTAAGCCATAAATGGCCGGCAGAAGCGCCACATTGACGCCTGGGTTCCTGAAGCTCAGGGCCGGTCCCAGGCTCTGCCTCCCACACCCTGTACCCCTTCCCCATTACCCTTTCTTTCACATCATGGTAGATGAGTTTATATACATCAGGCAGTTTTTCCTGCATTTTCCCAGCAGCGCCATCTTCCGGAAGGCTGCGCGGTTCTTTTTCAGCGTCTCAGGCCTGTCCGTCAGGATGTTGCCTATTCTGGCGTCTTCATGCTCGCCGCAGCATACGCGGACATCCCCCCTGAAGTCGATCCACGATGAGAAAAACGGGATTGAGCAGCTCCCCTGCATCGACGCATCTCTCGCCTCGCCTATCTTTCCAGCTGCGAAAAGCTCTTTTGGCATTATGATTCGCTTTCCTGCCTCAGTAAGCTCGAGCACATGCCTGTTTATCTCCGCTGCGATCCTGCCCATTTCATCAGACGCGATGCCGGAAAGGCGCTCCTTTTCGATCTCAGCCGGGTTGTTGTTGTGCTTTTCATCCACCTTGAATGCTCTGAACTGCACCGTATCGACATCGTAGGTGTTTATGAAATCGACAATCCTGCCGAATGACAGGACGTTTGTCTTCATCAGGATTGTGTTGACCCTGATGCGCGGCAGGGCCGAGCCTTTCGAGCGCTTATAGTCCCTGAGGGCGGCGAGCTTCTCGATCACGGTGTCGTAGCGCGAGCGGTACATTATCCTGTCATAGTCTTCTCTGGTGAAGCCGTTCATGGATAGAATTATCTCGCTTATCCTCTCATCGACCAGGAATCGGATTAAGCTGTCGCTGAGCAGCAGGCCGTTTGTCGCGAAGGATATGAAAGGCGCGCCTGAGGATTTTGCAATTGACAGACAGTCTTCAAAATGAGGCGTCATCAGCGGCTCATACGAGCACGACAGATAGAGGAAGCGGAGACCTTTCCTTATATGGCCCATGACCCTCCTGAAGTCGTCGAGGGACATCATTCTTTCAGCGGTGCACTTCTCCGGCTTGTTTGCGCACATGATGCACTCTATGTTGCAGACGTTGTTGGTGTCCATGCGGACCAGCTCCTTGCCGATCCCCATGCTTTCCGCAAATGTCAGCGCAGTGGCGCGGAGCGCGTCGCTTCCGAGGAGATCATAGAGCTTCTTTAACTGCCGCAGTTCCATTTCCGCGCGTACCTTCATGTCTCGGGTCTTTCACAAAAGGACTTTCAACTGGCGGGGAGAAAGTAGGATGTGACGTTTCGATACTATCTTCTCTTTTCGGAGAGCCATGTCCTACCTCGAGCAGTTTTATCCTGAGAGCCGCTTCGGTGGTTTCACCGACATAGACGGGACCGTCCTTTTCTACACGAGGGTGCAGGCCCTCCTGACGGCGCAGGCAGTAGCGCTGGACTTTGGATGCGGAAGGGGCGCCTGGCAGGAAGACCCTGTCGAGGCGAGGAGAAACCTCAGGATGCTCAAGGGCCGGGCCGCAAAGGTAATAGGCCTGGATGTGGATGAAGCCGGCGCAGAGAACGCCTGCATAGACGAATTCAGAAGGCTCAATCTGAAAGAAGAGCGCTGGCCTGTGGAAGACAGCTCTGTCGATCTGTGCCTCTCCGACAATGTGCTCGAGCATCTGGAGCGGCCCGAGCTCTTTTTCAGAGAGGCGAAGCGCGTCGTGAAGCCGGGAGGATATCTCTGCATAAGGACTCCCAATGTCTGGAGCTATGTGGGAATCGCGTCGCGGCTGATTCCGAACCGGTTCCACGCGAGCATAGCATCAAAGGTTCAGGATGGGAGAAAGGAAGAGGATGTCTTCACGACATGGTACCGCTGCAATACTGCCGGCACGATGAGGAAGATGCTGAAGGCACACGGCTTCAACGGCGTCGTTTACGGATACGAGGCCGAGCCTTCGTATCTGTCGTTCTCGAAGCTGGCCTATCTTTTCGGAGTGATTCACCAGAAGCTCTCGCTGAAGTCGATGAAGCCCGCGCTCTTTGTCTTCGCCGAGCGCATTGAATGATGTCTGCCCGTGTCCAGCTGCGGCAGTGTTTCAGGCCTGTTGACAAAGCCTCATGCATATGCAATAATATATATAAGATGTACTGGATTTACTTTGCTAAAGGCGTAGAAAATGACTTTGCTGAAATAGCAGCGTTTCATCGCAAAATAATTTTCAACTCCATTGAAAAGCAGCTCAAAGATGAACCTGCTAAGCCGACAAAGCATAGGAAACTCTTAAAAGGCATTATGCCCCCATGGAATGCAGTTCCACCTATCTGGGAGTTGCGCGTTGGAAAGTACAGGGTCTTCTATGATGTATCTGAAATGGAAAAGACAGTATACATCAGGGCTGTCAAAGAGAAGCCCCAGGACAAAACAACGGAGGAGATACTATGAAAACAGTGTCAGTTCGAGAGCTTCAAAAGAAAATAAAGGCATGCATCGACGATTCTCAGGATGACAGAGTGATCATCACCCGCAGCGGCAAACCGGCTGCAGTACTTTACGGCGTTGAGGGCTCAGATTGGGAAGCGGTAGTCCGTCAAATGGATCCGGAGTTCTGGAAGCTCATTGAGGAGAGAAGAAAGCAGACAACAATATCATTCGAGGAATTTGAAAAGAAGCTCGGAAAGAGCAGATGAGCCCGTGAGCCACAGAAGATCAAGATAAAGAAAAAACCGTGAAGGATTACCTGTACGAGGGCAAGCTGGGGGGATTCAAGACAGGGAAGAAACGGCGCGCCCGAGAGCATGACATCATGGAATTTATTAATTCTGGTTGGGTAACACCAGAATTCTACAGAGAAGTCAAAACCCGGGCCTCAACCCGGACAATGAGGTGAAAACGATGCCAAAGACGACGAAGAAGGCGACCAGATATCAAGCACGCAGGGGCACAAGAAGTCATACGGCAGGCTCTCCGAAGGTGGACATGTCCCTGATGATGGAGGTGGAAGAATGGGCGTGGCGTCATAATCTTTCATTCGGAGAGGCGATTGAGAAAGCCCTCCGGGATCTCGTTAAAAAGGATCAGGAGGAGGACTTCCTGAAGGCCCTGGAAGGCATTCCGGAAGACGACGAGCCTGTAACGGATGAGGACAGGCGCTGCATAGAGCAGGCGATTAAAGAGCATGCGGCCGGTGAGACTATCCCCATCGAAGAGGTTATGAGAGAATATGGTATACAGAGTTGAAATCTCAAAAAGCGCAAAGAAAACCATCGCCGAACAAAAGAAACCCGAAAGGGACATGCTCACGGTGACCTGCGACTATCTGATAAACTTCCCCGATATACCGAACGTGAAAAAACTGAAAGGCGAAGCGAATTCGTGGAGATATCGAAAAGGCGACTGGAGGATTCTTTTCACACTCACTCACGAGATTGTGGATGACAAAGAAGTGAGTTTCATCATCGTGGGTGGAATCAGCAAACGCAAGGACGCCTATTAAATGATCCATAAGGCTGCACTGTGAAACATCACTGACCATTGCAAGAACGGCATACTATGGCGTGTCAGAGGTAATATGCCATAATAGTAAAGAGGCAGAAGGCGTACATCGTCTGGCTTAAAAGTGGCGATTCGGCTCTTCCACCAAATCGCCCGGCCCGTCAACTCTCCCGGCCGAAGAGGACCGAGACGCTCAGAGTGGAGGCAGAGGATCTGCTGTAAGTTAAAATAGTCTTTCAGGTGAACAATAATGTGGTTTGCAGTCAATACGAAGCCGAGAAATGAGAATATAGCAAAGGCGCATATAGAGAAGAAGGGCATCGAGGTTTTCCTTCCGAAGCTCGAAACATACAGGAGGAGGGGCGGATCTCGGTATCTCGTCAATGAGCCGCTGTTTCCGGGCTACCTCTTCGTGCAGTCAGGCCCGCTCACTCCCATAGACATGCTTGTCATAGTACGCTGGACTCCCGGCGTGAAGCGCATCCTCTCAACTGGCCTGTCTCCTGTGCAAGTACCTGATGAAGCGATCAACCTCATCAAATGGAGGATCGGCGAGGGAAGCCCTGAGATCCCGAAGGTGGAGAGAGAGTTTCCCGACGGTTCTGTGGTAGCAGTGCGGCACGGCCCGTTCAAAGGGCTCATAGGCGTGGTCGATCACTCCATCCCGGCAAAGGACAGGGTCAGGGTATTGCTCGACTTCATGTCGCGCCAGACTCCTGTCGAGCTCGACTCCGTGCTTCTCGACAGGCTGAAATGAGTGCGTATTTATACTCACCAGCATAATAAACGCCACCTGTCCTGGGCACCAGGAGCAGGTAAACCTGATATTATCAGCGTTAATATATATCGTGGAACGAGGACAATGAAACCGGGCAAAGGAGCGGCGATGAACAAAAACAGAATATGCATATTAGGACTTGGATATATTGGGCTCCCGACAGCCGGGATGTTCGCAGTCAACGGCGTGCCTGTGCTCGGTGTGGACACGAAGAAAGAGATTGTAGAAGAGATTCGGAAGGGCGGCGTGCACATAATGGAGCCCGGATTGCGGACCGTAATCTCGGCAGCGGTAAGCTCGGGGAACCTTACGGTATCGACAGAGGCTGCGCCTGCAGAGGTCTTCGTGATAGCCGTTCCGACGCCGCTTACAGAAGAGAAGCGGGCCGATCTGAGCTACCTGTTCGACGCCGCTTCAATGGTGATGCCCCATCTGAAAAAGGGAGACATGGTCATAGTTGAATCGACCATACCGCCCGGCACGATACAGGAAGGGCTGATCCCGCTGCTCGAGCAGGGCGGGCTTAAAGTGAACGCCGATTTTGACATTGTCCACTGCCCTGAAAGGGTGATCCCGGGAAAGATCCTCTTCGAGCTCGTGGAAAACGACAGGATCATAGGAGGAGGCAGCCCGGAGGCCGCTGCCAGGGCAGAAAAGCTCTACAGGACATTTGTGCGGGGCTCCATCTTCCTCACAGACCTAGTCACGGCAGAGATGGTAAAGCTCATAGAAAACAGCTACAGAGATGTCAATATAGCCTTTGCAAACGAGCTTTCACTGACCTGCAGGCATCTGGGCGTGGATCCGTGGGAGGCCATCACGCTTGCCAACCGCCATCCTCGGGTGAAGATACTCGAGCCGGGTCCTGGAGTCGGCGGCCACTGCATCGCCGTAGATCCATGGTTCATCGTGGAAAAGGCTCCGCAGCAGTCAAAGCTCATCCAGGCCGCGAGATCGATAAACGATTCGATGCCGCACGTCATAGTTGAGCGGATATCGGCATCTGTGCCTGCCGGAGCGGCGATAACTCTGCTGGGACTGACATACAAGGCGGATGTGGACGACATAAGAGAGAGCCCGTCAATCACAATCGCAGCATTGCTGAAAGAAAGAGGGTTCGCTGTCAGAGCTGTCGATCCATATGTCACCGGATACAATGGAATCTCCGTTATGACCCTGGAAGAAGGCCTTAAAGAATCCTCGCTGATATTGGTGCTCGTCGCCCACAGCGGGTTCAGATCTCTGAAGCCGCAGCAGGCCGCAGCGCTGATGACCGACAGAAGGGTCATGGATATCAAGCGCATATTCGACAGAGCGCTCTGGGAGGCTGAAGGGTTTTCCTTCCTCGAGTGACAGGCGTCATATGCCGCATAATCAGGTCTGCAGACATTTTTCTTCCGGGAATGAACAGGGTAAACTGTGAAGCGCTCAGCGGGCAGAGCTCTCATATCTCAGAACGGCGGCCTGCGCTCGTGTCTACTTCTTCTTCAATGTCACGCCGTCGATGTCTATATCGTGCTCTGTTTCGCGTATCTCCGGAGCGTCCCTCTCAGGGGTCTCGGCCAGCTCCTGCTCCAGCTTTGCCAGGCGGTGCTCGCCGTACTTGATGAGCGAGCCCTCGAGCTCGGTTATGTAGATGTTCCCCCTGCCGTCGACAGTGGGGCGCGAAAGCGGATTGTCGTTGTATGTAAGCGGGTCCATGTCGATTTTGAAGGTGAAGTCCTCCTGCCACACTCTTTTGCCGTTCAGCGGGTCCATTGCGACCAGGGCTCCGTCCTTGCTGCTGACATAGATCAGATTCTTCATTTCGTCCACTACGGGCGTTCTTCTGTCTGATCCGAAAGTCGTGAGGCGCGTGTTTTTGCGCTCTGATGCGTGGGACCACAGCTTTTCGCCGGTTTTGCCGTCCACTGCCTGCATCATGCCATCGCCAGTCGGCGCGAAGACGACTGTCCTGCCACCGAAGGTGCCCACGGCAGGGCCGCTCTTCGATGCCGTCTCGAATTCCTTCTTCCAGAGAATATGAGGCGTGATCTTATCCTTCCCCATCAGGCTCTTTTTCGCCTGAGAGCCGATGGCCACGAGAACCGTGCAGCCGTTTGGATGATTGCGTACCGTGTCTTCCGGCCGCGCGCCGCACATGGCATAGACGACACCGTCAGAATCCACGACAGGGGCGGCGATCCCGAGCTCATAGTCGAGCTTCTGCTCCCAGATTCTGCTGCCTTTGCTGCTGTCCAGGGCTACTATGGTGCCGTCATAGCATCCGACGATGAGATTGCCGTTTTTGTCCAGGGCGGCCTCGGAAAAGCTTCCATAGTGCTTTTCCGTGCTGTAGATCCATTTTTTGTCTCCAGTAGCGCCGTCGAGGGCGATCACCCTTCCCTTGTCGCTCGTCACGTAAACCGTGCCATCAGGCCCGACTATCGGGGTGTCTGGCGTCTGTGAAGATTCTGCGTCTTTTGATGTCGAGACCTCCCAGACCTTGTCTCCTGTCTTTGTGTCGAAGGCGCAGACTTTCTTGGAGTTCGTTCCTGCATAGAGGAGGCCGTTTTCTCCCAGGACGGGATCCGAAAAACGCTCGTTCATCTCATTGGCCCATATTTCTTTCCCTCCGGCGCTGTCGAGAGCATAAACCTTGCCGTAGCAGTCGATGCCGAATACTGTGCCGTCATTGCCGACTGCCACTCTGCGGTCTATGGTGCAGTTGGCCTTGTGGCTCCATGACTTCTCCGGCTTCAGAGTATTTCCATTGTCCTTTCTGCTCAGGATCCGTGCCGCAGCGGAAAGATCGGCAGATGGTACGCTCTTCATCGCGCCCTTCGAAAACGATTCTGCAGGGAGGGAGGCATCAGCAGCTTCGGTTTTGGCTTTCCTCACGCGCGGAGTGACAGTTCCTGTCGAAACCGCCGTCAGAGATGAATTTATATTAACTGGATCCATTTAATATCAATGCCTCTTAATCTCGAAGTGCTGCAAAGAGTGTCATGTCAGCTCTATGGGCGTCGCATTCTTTACGCCTGACACATTCACATGAATGCGGCCGTTATCGAGCTGCTGCTTTCCGAGTATCGTCTGCGCCGCCACGATGGTTTCGGCGTGGCAGAACATCAGAACCGTTTTGCCGCCGTCGTGGTCGACGAGGTCGCGCATGAAAGAGCTGACCCGATCGATCACGTCGCTCCGGCTCTCCCCGTTCGGGAATGAGTGGACGAAATCGATGCCCTTCCCCTTATAGGCCTCCCAGTTTCCCATGAACTCAGGTTGCTCTTTAATCACCGACGGGATGGGCTGAAGCTCGCAATCACCATAGCTCATCTCGAGAATTCGCTTGTCCTGATGGGGCTGAACATCATGAGAGATGCGCTCTGCGGCCTGCCGATCAATCTGACCGCTGTCGGCAAGCTCACCGGCTCTTTTGCCAATCAGATCCGCCGTGGTATGCGCAGTATTGAGAGCGCGGCTCAATGTGCTCGAATAGATTACAGGAATCAGGGCCGGGTTGCCTGCCGCCTGCATCAGCCATGCATCGCCGCCGAGCGACTGATATATCTTATCGGCTGCCTCACAGGCCTGCGCCATGCCTTTCGGGCTGAGAGGTGACTCTACCTGACCGCACAGGACAGGAACGCCTTTCTTTTCTGCAAAAGCGTTTGTCTCGCTCTGGCCGTGCCTGACTGCGATGAGCCTGATGCCATTTTCGTGCAGTTCCCTGCCAAGATCGGCTCTGTCTGCTCCATCGTCAGGCGCAATAGAGCCTTCCTGAGGATCCACGACATGCCAGCCCTGCGGGGCCTGCCTTGCCGTAATCTGGCCCGCCTGGACATATGATGAAGGTATTTCTAAAGCCATTCCGTGCTCCTCTGCCGCTATGCATGAATCAGTCAGATATCGCCAATATACCGCATTTATTATACCACAGCAGACAATCTGTTCAATAAATGCGCATGTTAACATCTTGTTAACATTCTGTCAGCCATTCAGCCGGGCGTAAGAAAGGATGAAGAATTGCGCCGGCGCCTATACGCCGCACCATCTCTTAGCCAGCTCGACAAGCACCTCTGTGTGCGGGATGAACTGATCCAGCTCGAAGCATTCGTCGGGGGCATGGGCGTTCCTGCCCCTTCCGGGGCCGTACAGATAGCAGGGTATACTGTAATCACGCCAGAAATACTCCATGTCGCACCATCCCCTGCAGATCTGCGTCGAAGCCGGCTCGCCCATTACGGCGCTGACAGACTCGCTGAGAGCCCTGAAGAAATCCGTATCGGCAGTGATGGCAATCGGATTGTGCCTCAGGTCGCCAAAGCGGAGATCCATGTCATATCTTTTGAATATCCTGTGAGATGCCGCAATACGCTCGATTCGCCTTCTGAAAAGCTTCATAAGCCTTTCAGCGGTGAATGGCCCGCCGAACTTCACCAGCCCGTCTATCGAGCACTCTGCCGCCGATTCTTCAGATGCCTGTTTGTAAGATATCTTCCCTGTGTTCAGACCGGGAGAGCAGATCGGAACCCACTGCGGATCCGTGTTTTTGTCGAGCATCTTCGACCAGAGCGCGAGCTTTCTCAGAAGGAGCGACACGTCTTCGACAAAAGATTGATTGCCTCTGAACGGTCTTTCGGGAGACGCCTTCTGCTGAAGCGAGAGCATGAATTCGAGCTGTCCCGCGTTGCCGAGCGCGGCCCTGGTGCCAAAATGGCCGTCTACGATCAGTGCGGCGTCGGCGCGATATCCCTTTTTCAGGCAGAGCTCCGTTCCCCTGCCTGAGTATTCGTCTTCCACAACGCTCTGTATAATCAGATCGCCTTTGAGCCTGATCCCGCATTCATTCAGCAGGTCAGCACGAGGAGGACCTCGATGCAGCCGGCCTTGTCGTCTACGGCGCCTCTTCCATGGATAAGGCCGCCTTCAACCGTCCCGGAGAATGGATGCATTGTCCACAGCTCTTCAGGGCCGGGAGGGGCGGTGTCGACGTGGAAGTTCAGTATCAGGGATCGCCCTCCTCCGGTTCCCTTCAGCACGCCGACAGTTACCGGTCCCATCAGGCTGCCGTCAGAAAGAGTTTCGGCAGGCTGATGCTGAAGCAGTTTTACATCGAGGCCGAGCTGTTTCAGTTCATTCGCCACAAACATCTGGACTAGGCGCTCTCCTCCCCTGAGGCTGGGTATCTGGATCAGCTTCTGAAAGAACGGGATGCGCTTTTCGGCGAGTGAGGCAATCAGCTGTTTCATTTTAAACCTGCGATATACGGTTCAGATTTGAAACAGTGAATTCATTGTCTCAGTATTCGTTTCCTGCACGAATCGGGTTGGGTATGACATTCCCAATCCGGACCTCGCAGGTGCAGGCCCCTGTGCCTGCACCTGCGAGGTTGTCGTTGATGGATGACGTTCAACGGTTTATGTCATTGGCCACGATACCCTACCTGCGAAATGCGAACCGGCGCTCTTCGAGGGATATCTTCCCGCACTTCACAAGATGCGCTTCAATGGCTGCACTCGTTCGCTGATGCTTTCTCGCTATCTCTTCTATGCTGAGCCCTTCTTCAAAGCTCGCGACGGCTTCATCCGCCTCGCTCTGCTGCCATGGCTCACCAGCCCTGGCAGGCAGCCTTCTCTGCCGCTCCTCCTTTCTGGCTGCCCCTTCCAGTTCACTGACAGCCTTGTAGAGCGCCCGCACAGTATCGCTCTGCTGGTATGGGCTGTCAGGCGGAAAGATCTCGCCTGTGTGAGGGTCGACACCTTCCGCGAGCCTGCTGAGAATCTCCAGAGCCGTTCTGCTGTTCATTGTTCCTCCTTTTTGTGATCCGGCACTCTATGCCGCATCAGATTTTTATCAGGCAGACCGCCGGAGACATTGCCGGCCGGAAAAGCGATCTGCCTTCACAACTGATTTTAGACTGTCAAAGTTACACTGATATATACTGCATGTAAACAATGATGAGATAATTGTAAAAATTTAGTACAAATGGATCGCTAGCCACAAAAATCCAGCGCTCAAGAGGTTTTTTCCACCGGGGTAAGAATTTATGATAATATTTATATTAACGCTCAAAATTTCTGCCATCAAAAAATGGCGAAAATTTTGATTACCACAGCTTTTGCTGTGGTCGTTAATTATGCTGATGATTATATAACCAGGACATATACTGTGAGGAGGTCCTCTATGCTAACCATACTCGTAACCGGAGGCGCAGGCTTTATCGGCTCCAACTTCGTCCGCTATCTTCAGCAGAAATATCCAGACTACCGGATAATAGTGCTGGACGCAATAACCTACGCAGGCTCCATGGACAACCTCCCGGCCCTGAAGGAGACAGACAATTTCACCTTCTGGTACGGCAACACGAGGAACGGGGAGCTGGTGGACATGCTCGTAGGGCAGTCCGATGTGGTGGTGCACATGGCCGCCGAGACTCACGTCACCCGCTCCATATACGACAACTATCAGTTCTTCGAGACAGACATCATAGGGACGCAGGCCGTCGCAAACGCTGTGGTCAATCACGCGAAGAAAGTGAAGCGTTTCATACACCTGTCCACATCAGAAGTCTATGGCACGGCCACTGCAGAGAAGATGGACGAGATGCATCCGCTCCGGCCCATGAGTCCTTTTGCCAGCTCCAAGACAGGCGCGGACAGGATGATCTTCTCATACTGGGCCACATATGACATACCGGCCGTCATCCTCCGCCTTTTCAACCATTACGGCCCGTTCCAGCCTCTCGAGAAGGCCATTCCGCGCTTCATCATAAACTCGATTGTCGACGAGCCCATCTCAATCCACGGAGACGGGTCGGCAGAAAGAGACTGGACATTCGTGGAAGATCTCTGCCGGGCGATAGATCTGGCGATCCACTGCGATAATGAGAAGATCAGCGGAGAGGTGATCAACATCGGAAGCGGCACCAGCATTAACATTCTTGCCATAGCCAGGATGATCCTGAAGAAGATGGGAAGAGACGAATCAAAGCTGGACTATGTGTCAGACAGGCCCAATCAGCCTTTCCGGCACACGGCGTCATACGAAAAGGCGAACAGGCTCCTGGGATGGAGCCCGGCCATCACGATGGAGGAGGGCCTCGAGAAGACGATCGAATGGTACAGGGAGAACAGGAAGTGGTGGGAGCACCAGCTCTGGATGCGCAGGATCCCAATCATCACAAGTGAAGGAAAGAAGAGCAGACACTGAGGCTCCTGCCATTCTGCCGATTCCGGACTTCACTTCTTAGCCGCTTTATGCTATGATTGAGGCAGGCACACACGCTGCCGTTCGCTTCAGAGCACCAGCTGTTCTTATACTAATGAAAACACGAGGCTTCAGAATCTTGAGGATTGAAATAGAAAGAGAAGAAGATGGCCGCTGGATAGCCGAGATACCTGATCTTTCCGGTGTCATGGCATATGGCCAAAGCCGCCAGGAAGCTCTCAGCAGGGTAAAAGCGCTGGCACTGCGTGTCATAGCTGACAGGCTTGATCATGGAGAGCCTGTCCCTGATCTCGACCATATATTTGCGATCGCTTCATGATGAAGTGGCCGCAGAACAGGATCTTGTTCTCCAGGCGTTTTTATGTTATCATGGATTCGGATAATTTTACGATAATGTAACATATTGTTTACATATTTGTTACAGAATCGCTCTTTACTGATGAGCAGACATGAATGATATAGATACTGTAAGGGAAGGAGGGTCAGTCCATGAATGTAAACACACACAATAACATTGCAATGATGTCATCAATGGTGGGCGTGCCCCAGCAGAACACGCAGACCAAGCAGGTAAACAAGGATCTGGACAGCACCAAGCAGGTGCTCGATATGGATAAGGGCGAAGAGTCCAATGAGATGGACAAGGAAGCCCCGCAACTGAAGAACCAGCAGGGTGGCCATCAGTCGGAAAGCGTTGCGCGCCAGCAGACCAAGTCGGTTCAGCGCCGGTTCGTGGCTGAGGATTACAAGCAGGAGCAGAAGGCCAAGGGACCTGAGAGCGAGATGTCGCAGGACCTCCAGCATCTCGAGTCCAAGCAGCAGGGCCGGGTGATGCTCGACACATCGTCGCAGATTCAGCACAAATTCCAGAAAGTCCTGACACAGCAGCAGCAGCCCAACACGCAGAACCGCATGAAGCCGGATGTCCAGCGCAAACAGTTTGCAGATAACCTCCGCAAATGGGTCGATGTCGAATACAAGCAGTTCGTCAAGCAGAACGATCCGCTCTACACAAGGAGAAACCTGAGAGAGATCCTCTCGGCTCTGGGCGATCAGGACCCATCATCGAAAAAGGTCAAATCAGATCGCGACAACAGCAAAACAACAGTGCAGTTCTCAAAATTCAACAAGTACAATATAACGCAGGCTTCGAAGGCGATGAGGATCTTCGAGGAGATCCCGTCCAACCTCGATACGATCGATTACGATCTCGTAGCGTAGCCATACTCCTTTCCATAGATGAAAAAGCCCTTCCCGGGCTTTTTTTCTTTTTTACCCGGAGGCACAAGTAATTGCAGCATTACTTTAGATGGAAGGCTTCTGTCTCCGGGCTTGAAAAGTTGTATCCGTAGAAGGTAATGATGGCTGAAGGGAGAAGTACTGTGCAGACCGGCAATGGCGGGGGTCTTCATCAACCTGGATTCGGAACGTGAGAGCGCAGCCTGCGGCCTTTTGCAGCCTCTGAAGGCGCGCTCCTGCAGAATCCCTGCTCGCAGTTCCCGCTGCCAGACTTACACAGCACATATCAAGATCAGAATCTAGGAGGATATTCTTGTGGATACCATATTGATTGGCAATGGCACAGTAGTGACGATGAAAGATCCGCTGCAGGTTCTTCCCGACCACGCGGTGCTGATTAAAGGTGACACCATCGAAGAGGTCGGCCCCACTGAGGAGCTCAGGAGCCGCCACGGAGATGCCCGGTGGATGGACGCTGAAAAGCGCCTCATCATGCCTGGAATGACAAACACGCACATGCATCTGTACAGCACCTTCGCGCGCGGTATGGCCCTCAAGGATGCCGCGCCCTCCAACTTTGTGGAGATCCTGGAGCGCCTCTGGTGGAGACTCGATAAAGCCCTGAAAGGCGAGGACGTTTACTACAGCGCCATGCCGGTCATCATCGACTGCATCAAGAAGGGCACCACCACAATTATCGACCACCATGCAAGCCCCTGGTTCGTGGAAAAAAGCCTGGACTATATAGAGAAGGCACTCCTCGAGGCGGGAATGAGAGGCAGCCTGTGCTATGAGGTATCAGACAGGGACGGAGTGGAGACACGCGACCTCGGGATCAGGGAGAACATCCGCTTCATCAAGAAGTGCAAGGATAAAAACAATCCCCTCGTGAAGGCGATGTTCGGCCTCCACGCATCTTTCACCGTCTCTGACGAGACGCTCGAGATTGCGACAGATGCGGCCAGGAATCTCGATGTGGGATTTCACGTCCATACGGCGGAAGACATGGCCGACGTGGAGCACGCCGTCAAAAACTACGGAATGCGCGTCGTGGAGCGCTTCAAAGCAAGGGGAATCCTCGGGCCGAAGACGCTCTGCATCCACTGTGTGCATATTAACGAGCATGAGATGGACCTCCTGAAGGAGACAGGCACCATGTCCGTCCACAACGCCGAGTCCAATATGGGAAATGCCGTGGGATGCGCCCCGGTAATCGAGATGCTCGAGAAGGGCGTATGTGTCGGAATGGGCACAGACGGCTATACGAGCGACATGTTCGAAGCCTTCAAGGTTACGAACATGCTGCACAAGATAATGAGGCGCGACCCGCGCGTTGGATGGGGAGAGCCCATCAGGATGAGCTTTGCGAACAACACGGCCATTCTCTCGAAGTTCTTCGAGAAGCCTCTGGGAGTAATAGAGAAGGGCGCGTATGCTGACATCATACTGGTGGATTATGATCCGCCCACTCCGATGAACAGCGGCAACTTCTTCGGCCACCTGCATTTCGGAGTCTCATCGGGATGCGTCGATACGACGATCATCGGCGGGAAAGTCGTGATGAAGGGCAGGAAAATAACAGGCATCGACGAGGAAAAAATTGCGGCCAGGGCAAGAGAGCTGGCAGCCGATCTATGGAAGAGGTTCTGACGAGATGGATTCCTCAAGCGAACAGGAAAGCTTTGCGCCTGTCAACTATGACGAACGCAGAGCCCATCAGCGAAAGGATGTGAGGGTCAACAAGGTCTTCTCGGCCGACATCATCATGGGCGGCGAAGAGCACAAATGCCGCCTGTATGTGGCAGATGTCAGCGAGGGAGGCTTCAAAATCACCTCTGACTATCCTTTTGTCAAGAATGTTCCTCTGCTGGTGACGATGCATCTGAAGGTTCCTTTCACTTTCACGGCGGAAATTCCTTGGGGCCGCGATCTGGGGGCAGGCATGCACGCCCTCGGATTGCGCTTCCTTTCCATAGAGCCCGATCAGAAGAAGGTGCTCGACGATTTCATCGCATACTACACCTCGAAGGAAAAGGCCAAGGTCTACAGGCTGAACAAGATTATCCCGATGAGGATAAAGACCGGCGAGAGCTTTCCCGAGCCATTCTATGTGCTGACAATCGAGATAAGCCTGATGGGGATGAAGATCTCTCACGATACGAGGCTTCCTGAAGGAGAGATCGTAGAGTTCAAGCTCTATCTGGACCCTCACACAAAGCCGCTGGAAGTGAAAGCCCACGTGGTGTCGCAGAAAGAGGAGGGCATGCTCGGCGAGAACTACATAATCAACCTGGAGTTCATAGATCTGTCGTACGAGGCGCGCGAATACCTCACTTCATTCATAGACAACGCAATGTCGGGGATAATAGAGAAGAAGATAAGCCGGCCTGTGGTGATGTTCGACGAAGACTCGTCTACGTAGCAGGCGCCTGCTGCGCCGCCTTTTTGAGGCCCCTGAGGTCGTTTCTGCAGCCTAGCCTGAATCTCAGCGCATCTTCTGCCTCATACCGCGCTCTATTTGTCGCTTCGCATCTTTCTCGGCTATCGAATCGCGCTTATCATAAAGTTTCTTTCCTTTGGCCACGGCGATCTCCACCTTCACCTTGCCACGAAAAAAATACATTCTGAGCGGAACCAGCGTGTAGCCTTTCTCGTTTACCTTGCTGTGCAGCTTTCTAATCTCGGCCTTGTGCAGAAGCAGCTTTCTCGGGCGCTTCGGCTCGTGGTTATTGTACGTGCCTTCCTTGTACGGCGATATGTGGGCCTGCATCAGCCACGCCTCACCGCTCTTTATCACCGCGTATGCGTCGGTGAGGTTGGCCCGTCCTGCCCGCAGTGATTTGACCTCGGTGCCGGCGAGGGAGATGCCGGCCTCATATGTCTCCTCGATGAAGAACTCGTGCCGGGCCTTCCTGTTCTCCGTGATATGCACCTTTTCCTTGACGTTCGCCTTCTCATTTGTCTCCACCATCACTGCACCTCTGCAAACGTGGCTTCCGCCATGGCCGCCAGCTCACCTTTTTCATTTATAATTCTGCCCTTTGCCTGCACAAGCCTTCCATTCCTGTCGCCTGCAGATGCTTTGATTGTGAGCCTCTCGCCTGTGCGAACCGGCTTCTTGTATCTGATCTCCATCCTGACCGTCACTATGTTAAGGCCCCTGTTGATCAGGAGACGGGCCATCGCCTCGTCGAGCAGGGTCGACAGGATGCCGCCGTGGATTATTCCCCTGTATCCCTGATGCTCGCGGCCGGGAGTGAACTCTCCGACCAGTCCATCGCCGTCCGGCTCGAATGTCAGCCTCAGGCTCATCGGGTTGTCTGTTCCGCAGGCGAAACAGTAGTTGTCATCTATCAGTTCAATTTCCATAATCAGGCCACCTCTATCCTCTCCCAGAGCCTTCTGACCTGTTCGGCCGTCTCTTTCTGGGTTCCGTTGTTGTATATGACCTCCGATGCCTGCCTGATCTTCTCTTCATCAGGCATCTGGCTGGCAATCCGTTTCAGCGCATCTTCTCTCGTGATATTCTCGCGGGCCATCAGCCTCGAAATCCTTGTCTCGCTGTCCACAACGACAAGCCACACCTGATCGACCAGATGCCTCTGGCCGGCTTCGAGGAGCAGCGGCGCCACCAGGACCTGATGCTCCGTTCCGGCGCTGTCAAGCTTCTCTTCCATGGCTTTTATTGTCGCTGGATGGGTGATCTCTTCAAGATACTTCCTCTCCTCAGGCTCACTGAATACGATGGCGCCGAGCCTCTTCCTGTCCAGATGGCCGTCTTCCAGCACCACGTCGCCCCATCGCGCGACTATTGCGTTGAAGAGAGGCATGCCCGGCTCTATGAGGCCGTGATATACCTCGTCTGCATCCACAACAAAAGCGCCCAGGCCTCCGAGTATCGAAGCGACAAGGCTCTTCCCGCTTGCAATGCCTCCTGTTACGCCTATCCGCATGATTTCATCCTCTGATATCTCATTGAGAAGGCATCGGGAGAGGTCACTTCAGCAATGCCGCTCCCGATGCCTGTATAGCCGGTCTTTGTTTACCCGGCCGGAGAAATATCCGACCGGATTTCAGAATTCACAGTCCTTATGAAGAAGTTCCTTCATCTATCATCACATCATCGATATCCAGCAGCTTGTCCAGCTCAGGGTCGTCAATCGCAGACAGAATCTTCTTCGATTCTCCTGCCGGCGGGAGGGCGACTTCTGCCGGGGGCTTCGGAATCTCTACTGCCACTGGGGGCTTCGGGATCTCCACTGCCACTGGAGGCTTCGGAATCTCCACTGCCACCGGGGGCTTCGGGATCTCCAGTGCCACTGGAGGCTTCGGGATCTCCACCGCCACTGGAGGCTTCGGGATCTCCACCGCTGCCGGGGGCTTCGGAGGGGCCGCCGCTACTGGAGGCTTCGGGATCTCCACCGCTGCCGGGGGCTTCGGAGCCTCTACCGGCTTCTGCTCTGCCTTGGCTGTCTTGGGCGACAGAATGTCCTGAAGCTCTTTGGCCTCCATCTTGCTCTTCAGCAGGTCTCCCACCGTGGTCTTGCCGCGCGGTGACATATAACCTGAATACTCTTCCCTGGATGACTCGGCCTGGGCCTGCTTCAGCGACAGGATTATTCTGCGCTCGCTGATCCTGACATCGAGTATCTTGATCTCTATGGGCTGGTTCTCCTTCAGTATGTCATCAGGCCTGATGATCTTGTCCTCTGACAGCTCGATGAGCGGGATGAGTCCCTCAACGCCTTCCATGAGCTCAACAAAGACATAGTTCTTGGCCAGCTTGCTGACCTTTCCCTTGACGATGCTTCCGATCTTGAAGACATCTGCCACTGTAAGCCACGGGTCGGACTTCGCCTGCCTGAGGCTGAGCGATATCTTCTCCTTCTTGCTGTCCACCTTGAGGACGAGCACCTCGACTGCATCTCCCACTCTCACCACCTCGGACGGGTGGTTGACGCGGCGCCAAGAAAGCTCAGATATGTGGATGAGGCCGTCTACGCCGCCCAGGTTCACGAAGGCGCCGAAGTTTGTTATTCTGGCGACCTTTCCCTCTCGGATCTCGCCTTCATAAAGGCTCTTCAATGTGCTCTCGCGGGAGGTCTCCCTCTCTTCCTCAATGACCTTCTTGCGGGAGAGAACGACTTTCCGCCTGGAGCGGTCCAGCTCCATGATCTTGAGGCGCATTTCTTCTCCCACGAAGTCGCTGAGATCACGAACCGGCCGCACATCAACGTGAGACTGCGGCACGAATCCGCGAAGCCCTATGTCCACTATGAGGCCGCCCTTGACCTGCTCGATGCACGTTGCGGTGACGACCTCCTGGTTCTCAAAAGCGTGAATTATCTTCTTCCACGCTGCCTCCAGATCGGCGCGCTTCTTGGAGAGTATCAGCTCTCCCTCGGCGTCTCTGACCTTGAGGACCATTACTTCGATCTCCTGGCCTATTGTGAGGCCCGGGTCATCTCCCATCTGGGAAATCTCGTGAGGAGGTATTACGCCTTCGGTTTTGTATCCGACATCGACGAGGATCTCATCCTTGTCTATCTTTACCACTTTGCCGGTGAGATACTGGCCTGGCTCTATCTTCCGGAACGATTTCTCATAGGACTCCATATCGCTCATACTGCCAGTCTGGGCTCCATCCTGGGCTCCCTTTTCCTCGACGGCGACAGAGACTGCCGAAGCCTGTGCAGATGTATTGCTCTCCTCATGTGGTGCGTTCATGCTATTCATGGTAAAACTCCTTTCGTGCCCTTTAAGGGCTCTGGTACGATTGAAACGCTCAAAGAAACTCTCTTGTGAGCGCCGTAAAGCCGCTCACGCCAGTCGTTCAAGCTGTCAGATTACGCTACGCCTGTCACCTCCCCGCTCCGGGCCTCTTCCGCCTGCTCCTTCTCCATATCGGCCCAGTTCTTTCCTCTCTTTATCTGGACACGCAGCGGCACCCTGATCTCAGGCCATACGCCCTCCATCATCGATTTCACATCGCCTGCCACTCTCTCGATCCTGTCATCAGGCAGCTCGAATATCAGCTCGTCGTGCACCTGCAATAGCATGCCTGCAGTCTCGTTCCTGTCCCTGAACAGGCGGCTGATGTCGATCATGGCCTTCTTTATAAGATCGGCGGCCGAGCCCTGCACAGGCGTATTGATAGCTACGCGCTCTGCAGCCTTTCTTATGCCGACATTCCTGCTCGAAAGGTCCGGCAGCCATCTCTTCCTGCCCATCAACGTAGTGACAAATCCATCCCGGGCCGCCCTGGATATCGTTTCATCGATGAAACGCTTCACGCCGCTGAACCGGTCGAGGTATCTGTCTATATAGCTCTGCGCTTCCTTCCTGGCTACTCCCGTCCTCTGAGCCAGGCCGTGGGCGGACATCCCGTATATGATGCCGAAGTTTATCTCCTTGGCCTTTCTCCTCATCGAACTGTCCACCTTTTCAGGCTCCACGGCGAATATCTCTGAAGCCGTGAGGGTGTGGATGTCCTCATCGTGCTCGAAGGCATCCAGCAGGCGCCCGTCTCCTGACAGATGCGCCAGGATCCTCAGCTCTATCTGAGAATAATCCGCTCCGATGAACGAGAAGCCTTCCTTTTCGGGCCTGAACGCCCGCCTGATGAGGGCTCCCATCGCCGTCCGCACAGGGATGTTCTGCAGGTTGGGCTCGCTGGACGACAGGCGCCCAGTCGCAGTGCCTCTCGGATTGAAGGTGGTATGAATCCTTCCTGTCAGAGTCGACACCATCGATGGAAGTGTATCCACATATGTGGACTGCAGCTTTTTTAGCTCCTTGTACTCGAGAACCTTCCTGACTATCTCGTAATTCCCTGCCAGCTCGCCGAGCACATCCTGGCTCGTCGAGAAGCCCTGCGAGGTCTTTTCCCCGGCAGGTATGCCCATCTTGACGAAGAGCACATCGCCGAGCTGCTTTGGCGAGTTGATGTTGAAACGCTCGCCTGCCATGGCGTGGATGGAGCTCTCGAGCTCCATCGAGCGGCTGACTATTATTCTGGAAGCGTCCCTCAGCTCTGCCTGATCGAGCCAGATGCCTTTCCTTTCCATCGATGCGAGCACAGGGAGAAGAGGGAGCTCGATCTCTTCGAAGACATGGGAGAGATTTTCCCTGTCGAGCGACTTTCTGAGGACTGGCACCAGGTCTATGACCGCCATCACGCCATCTGCGCTGTAATGAAGAAGCTCATCGCGCTCCGGTCCTGAATTTCCCTTCCCTTTTGCGAAGATCTCCTCCCGGCCGGCTGCTGCTCTCGACAGATGGCGCTGAGCCACCAGCGAGAATTTCGGAGAGGGCTCCCTGGGGTCGAGCAGATGGGCCGCACCGGCCGTATCGAAGAGTGACGCCTCACAAGGTATCGACAGGGCGTCGAGGAGAAGGCACCACTCCTTCAGATCATGCCCCCAGAGGCAGCGATCTTTTGAAAACAGCGGCGAGAGCACCTTCAATACGTCTTCGGCGTGAGGAATGGCTGCGCTCTCAATTTCAAACAGCGACTGGGTCATGTTCGTCTCAGGGAATACGGTCAAATACAGCAGATCACCGAGCGGATCGGCGCAGGCGATGGCACGCATTCTCGAAGGGCGCGCCGGACCATTTCCTGCTCCCCCGAGCAGCCAGAACAGCGCCGTGCTGTCATGCTTCTGAAGCTCCGAGAGAGTCTCCTTCCATTGCTGCAGTGATGCAAGGTGCCTGAATTCTCTCGTCGCAGACGCCTTTAAAGGCTGCAGCTGCGCGTCCTCTCTGAACATTTTCTTCAGAAGGCTGTGAAACTCGAGCTCTTCGAGCAGCGGCTTCAGCTTCGCTCTGTCCGGATCCATGGCTCTCATCTCAAGAGGGGAGAACGAAAGATCCAGATCTGTCCTTATCGTGGCAAGCCTTTTTGACATCAGCGCCGACTCTCTCGACGCCTCGAGCAGCGCTTTCCACCTTGGAGGCACTTCGTCGAGGCGGGCGAAGAGGTTCTCGAGGCTGCCGAACTGCGCCAGGAGCTTTTTCGTAGTCACCTCGCCTATCCCGGCAACGCCTGGGATGTTGTCAGACGGGTCGCCGGCCATCGCCTTCATATCGACTATCTGAGAGGGCTCGAGAGACATCTTCTTCTTCACCTCTTCGGCGTCGTAGAGGATGAAATCGGAGATCCCCTTCTTAGGCACGAGCACTTTGATCATCGGCGAAACGAGCTGGAAGAAATCCTTGTCAGCGCTGACAATCACGACCTCCAAGCCTTCCGCCGCTGCCTTTACAGCCATGGTACCCAGGCAGTCGTCGGCTTCCTGCCCTTCAATCCAGAGCATGGGTATGTGAAGGGCTTCGACCATGTCCTCTATCAGCGACATCTGGCGCTGCAGGCTCTCAGGCATCTTCTGGCGGTGGGCCTTGTATTCTGAGAACTCCTTGAGACGCTCGGCAGGCGGGGTCTTGTCGAACGAGGCAGCCACATATTCCGGCTTCGTCTCCTCCACTACCTTCAGCAGCATGTTCGTGAACCCATAGACAGCCTGGACCTCCTGCCCCTTTGACGTGGAAAGGGGCGGAAGGGCATAGAACGCCCTGTAGGCGAGCCCATGTCCATCAATGAGGATCATACGTCCTTTGCTGCTCATGTTGTACCTCTCTGCGGGGAGAAAAGCAGGGTCTTCTGAATCTGTGAGGCCTGCAAAATAGAAAGGAAGTTTTCGACAGGGACATCGCATCTCCTGCTTTTGCTGACATATAGAGAGTCCGGAGAGGATGCCGGACATGATGTATCTGAAAGTTAACAATTTAAGCGGTTAAAAGTTCTTGATCCGGAGAGCACTTTATGGTAATAATATATTGGGAGGTGATGATGATGGCAGATCTATCATTATCAGGAGCGGGCATTCAGCAATCTTTGACGCAGAGAGCGCAGCTTTCTTCGGGCCATGATGCCGGCGCAGAAAAAGACGGGACGACACCGCCGCCGGGAGGCGACCCGGGTTCGCCGCCCAGCCCTCCGCAGCCTGTGCACGATGACTACTCTCCGAGCAGCCTCGGATTTTCGATCCCTGCATACGGAGGCACGATCATCAACTCGGCCTGCGTCGGAATCAAGGCATACCTCCGGAGCGGAGCGACTGCGACTCCTGCGACAGGCACGGCTCCGGCCGCGAACGCCGCTCCGGCAGCAGATACATCGGCGGCAGCAGCAGGCACAGAGGCTGCCACGGGGGTTGGAGCGACACATACAGGCGGAAACCATCTCATCCATGACGTATCCAGAGTGGGAACATGGATGGCAGGATTTGCGACAGGCCTCATGACTCTGAAAGGCGGCCTGGAGCTCTATTCAGGGATCAAGCACGGAAACGAGCGGAGCATAATAAGCGGCTCTCTCGATCTGTCAATCGGCGCAGCCACCGCCCTGACAGCGGTGCCAACCCTCGCCCAGTTCGCCGCTCTTTCAGCAGTGCTGCTGACAGGCGTCAAGATCCTGAGCGACAATATGTAAATCCTACAAGTCTTTGACGAAAATCAGCAGGCTCCGTCTCCGGAGCCTGTTTCTTTTCTGGAATAATGGAATAGTGCGGTAATGGAATGCTGGGTTCTGGAAAACGCGTTCCAATATTCCATCATTCCAACATTCCAATCGTAGAGCGAAGCAGAACTGAATTCAGAGTCTGTCCCTATTTTTTACCGGATGATGAGACGGCTTCTTCGCCTGACTGGAGCGGCGCGGATGTGGATACTGCGTTTCTCTTTGCCTTCCTCGCGAACCTGCTGCCCATGAAAGTGTCGAGCCCATTTGCAATTGAGCGGGCGAGCGCAGTCCGGAAGCCCTTGTCTCCAAGCCTCATCGCTTCGCGGGCATTACTTATGAAGGCTGTCTCCAGCAGGATGGCAGGCATGCGCGTGTGTGTGAGGACGTAGAAGTTGTCCCGGAAGAGACCCTTCTCGGTCAGATCGAGAGCCTTGCCGAGAACACCTTTGAAGCTCTGGGCGAGAGCGTAGTCTATGTCCTTGTACCAGTGGATCGACGAGCCGTTCAAAGCAGACGAATACGACGCGTTACAGTGCACACTGATGAAGGCGTCGGCCTGGTTCACGTTGCCGACATCGGCTCTCGACTGAAGCTCGACCTTGTCAGGCGAGTGGGCCCACGACACATCCCTGTCAGAGCGCCTGGTCATGATGACCTTCCATCCCATCCCGGACAGGAACCGCTCGAGCTGCTTGCAGATGTCCAGGGTTATATCCTTCTCCCTGAGCCCGAGCGAGTTGTTGCAGGCTCCAGGGTCACATCCGCCGTGGCCGGGGTCGATCACTATGGTTCCGCAGACCTCGGGCTTTGATGTGAAGCCTCTCCCCTCGCCGGTGGCGGCGAGCGACGCGGAGGGCGTTATCTGAACCTTCAGGGTGTACGGGTTTGTCTCGTCAGCAGGCAGGAACTGAAAAGCTGTCGGGCCTGAGAACGTCATTGAAAGGCGGGACGCTCCGCAGCCGGACAGAAGCGATGAGAACGAGCAGGCTTTGATGCGATCGCCTGCAAGAGCCTGCGCCGAAGCCGGCACATCTGTAGTGAGGAGAGGCATCTCCACGACCAGCTCGTTCTTCTCCCTGTCGTAGCTCCAGAAATACTGCACAGGTCCTGAAGCGGAGATCTGGACAGTCATGGTCTGGCCCTGCCTGACCCCCTTCAGGGATTCGACCGTCTCTGCCCTGTATCCCGACGAGAGCGGGAAGTCCGGGACGAACTCTATCGGTATGTTTCCGGATGTCATCCTGGAAAGAAGGCGGCCCTCCCAGTGCAGCGGGTAGCTGACTTTCAGCCTCATCGAATGAGGCGGCCCTGCCGGCTCGTGGCTCACCACAGCGCTCCCTTCAGGAACTGCCCCGTCTTTTACAGCCCAGTCTGCCTCACTGAACAGCAGACTGGCGTGCCTTCCGTCGATGGACTCGACTGTATATCGGACAGGCGCCGAGCTGTGGATCAGAAGCATCCTGCGCCCGTCTTCCTCTTTTACCCAGACCTCATCTATCGAAGGGATCAGCGTGCATTCGGCCTGACTGCCGCTCTGTGCCTTCCAGTCCGAGCATGAAAGGCCCAGATGGCCTGCGAGATCGCGGAGCGGAAGGTATGTCAGAGCGTCCTTCTTCACATATCCGCGGCTGCCGTCAGAAATCGCGTTCCTGAATTTCATCCTGGAGGCAGCGCTGTTGAAATAAACATCTCTCCCTGAGGAACTGATGCACAGGACATCCTTCCTGCCCGACCAGTTGGCGAGCGCGCCGAGCGCCTGCAGAAGCTTTGTCGTGCCTGCAGATTCAAGAGCGATCTGAAATGACTGCGGTATCCCGTCATCTTCTGATGTGGGGCCTGCAGATGTGACATCCACGCCTTCAAGCGTATAGAGAATTCCTCCGAAATGCACGTTCAACGTGGCAGGGGAGGATTTTCCGATTTCGTCTGTCTGGACCTCATTTACCGTAGTCGGGGTGAGAATCCATTCATCTTCACCGCCGTTGTCGGGGTCTGCATATGCGGCTCCGGCGAGGAGACCGGCGATGCAGAGCGTTAAAATCAAAAACAGTCTGATTTTTTTCATCAGCACCCTCCAGGACCTTACTTCTCTCTAATCTCTATCTCTCTAATTTTCTGATACAGTGGCATTTACGAGGCGTAAAATAACGGGCCTTGCCCCGGCCATCCAGATTCGGAGCCGGGAAAATCATGTTTTTCCAGTATACCACATGCCCCTCCTCCATGTAAAGTAGGTGCAGGCCCCCGTGCCTGCACCTGCCTGCATCGCATTTGTATTTCCGGCAGGCCCCCGTGCCTGCACCTGCCTGATCGCATTTGTATTTCCGGCAGGCCCCCGTGCCTGCACCTGCCTGCATCGCATTTGTATTTCCGGCAGGCCCCCGTGCCTG
>Ga0302252_1000257_pt1 | contig 55713 bp, 41 predicted proteins | sample AAG_RA_Leu_MG_FD_193511 | JGI IMG/M metagenome (GOLD analysis project Ga0302252, IMG submission 193511) | Enriched activated sludge microbial communities from anaerobic digester in WTTP, New Holstein, Wisconsin, United States - AAG_RA_Leu | ecosystem: Engineered > Bioreactor > Anaerobic >... | reverse complement strand
AGTTGATAAAGAGCTGAGGAGAAGCTTCGGGCTCTGGCTCAACAGGCTCTTTGAAAAACGAAAGATACCCGTGTCCATAGACATTGAAAAATTGAGCTCCTCGGAGGTGAGAACGGTGCTGGAGACAAATCTGAGAAGATTCGAGGAAGAAGCCCTTACGAAAGGCAGACAGGAAGGCAGGCTGGAAGGCAGACAGGAAGGCAGGCTGGAAGGCAGACTGGAGGGGGAACTGCAGAAAGCTCGAGAAGTCGCCAGAAAACTGAAGGAAAGCGGAGTTGACCCTGCCATTGTTGCAGAATCAACGGGCCTCTCTGAAGAAGAGTTGAAGCAGCTGTAATTTCCTTTGAAATACGGATTGAGAAACAGAGCTGGGACAAAATCCTGTCACCTCTTCCAGAAATATAAATGGCGCCATTGACACCTGGGGAAGAAGTGATGAAATTCACAATCAAGTCATTGTATCTGCAATGTCAGCGCAGAAAATGTCAAGTGATATTGAGATTACCACCCGCCTCAATCCCTGTTTTCAGCATCAGACAGGCTTTAGAGGCTCATGTCCTACTTGTGAATGAAGGCAGAGATATTCAATATGAGAATGGAAAGCTATTCAACGGTCAGAAGCCAGGGGCATTGCAACAGAGAGTACACGGCGAACCTGACCTGCAGAAAGCAAAGAGTTCTTGCGGTCCAAAAATCCATCTGTTTTCAATCGCTTTTTGATCTAAAAAATATTTTCACTGACGGCCTTTCCGGACCCGTCGGTTAAAATGGCTCTCAGAACCTCAGGAAGGCCCCGTATTTCGACACGAAGAGCCAGACGGCCGTTTTTCCACCAAATTTTCCACCGGGTTGCCGCAAAACACACTCCACGATGCCTATCTTTTCCATCTGTTATGGGCTTTTTCGAGGGTGGTCTGTTTGATTTCTCAAGTTTCATCTGATATAATTATCTTATGGATACATGTGAGCTGTATATTGAAATGCCCGCTCTCGATATCGATTATCCCTGCCACACTGGCGAATACCAGTATAGGTGGGATGTTCCTGACCCGTATGTCGATGGCGAAGGCGACATAGAAGGATATCACCTGTATCGCTGCCCGAAGGCTGAGCTCATCGAGAAAGGCGGGCCGGTCTGCAATGTAGATGAACTGGTGCAAAAGGTGATCTCAGGCCAGTTCGACAGGGAGGAAATAGCATCTGATATTGACTCTGAGCTGAACAGCATACTGCACAAGCGCCTCAGCATAGATTTCACAATGGGCGGGATGCTGAAGGCTCTCAGGCATCAGGGGATGCAGCATCTGGGATATCGCTCAATGGGTGATTTTTCAGTCGAGCATCTCTCATTCTCAGGACGACTGGCCTCAGAGATGATGCGCAACTTCGATGTGCTCTCGAAATTGCCGCTCACGAAGAGAGCGTATCTGCAGTGCGAGATTATGAAGAGCGCTCTCCGGCAAACATCCAGGGTGATGACTGCCGAAAACGAGGCGGATTGGCTTTCGAAAGCACAGACTCTTCCGTTGAACGAGCTCATCGATGAAGTGAGGCGGGAGCTGGAGGAGAAGAAATCATCAGACGACGCCTCCAACATTGAGGTTTTGGTGACTGACTCCAACTTTTCTGAAAACAGCAGTCTGTTCCCTGTTGATACTTCCGAGACAGATATCCCCTCAGAAGAAAGCGACGATGAAAGAAATGGCGTGATGATGCACTTCAATGTCAAACCGAAGCTTGCTCTCGTATGGGACTTCGCATTGTCCCACTTCCGCGACAGCGAGCAACACGGCGGATCGATATCAGAGTTCATAGATGCGCTGCTTGGAAACTATCTGAGCTCTGGAAACCGCAGGTCAGATGACTGCAGATCCAACAATCGCAGCTCCGGGGAGAACATATCGAAAATTCACAGACAGGCGAACAGGAAATACGGGAAATGCAAAGTCGGGAAGAGTGAGGCCGGGAACAGCGAGCCTGTGGATTGCGTAAACAGGAACTCTGCAGCAACGGAGCAAAAAACGGAAACTCTGAAAGACAGGGAGAAGATCCTGGAAGAATACGCCGCAATGTATCTCGCATCCAGAGATTCGAAAACGACTTCATCGCAACAAACCGCGCTCAATATCGGCCCAGGCACAATCTGGCAGGCGGTAGATCCGGCGGCAGTCAGGCAACCAGGATACCCGACAGCAATCAGGCAGCCGGTAGACACGGCAGCAACCAAGTGGCAGATTGGCAAAGACGCTATCGGCTTGAAGGCTGTCCTGAACCCGATCGATCATCAGACTGACCTGGGCCCGGACCTGTTTTCTGCTGCTCAGGCCGCTCCGCTCCCGATCTTCTACAGCTGCCATATGAAGCCTGATATCGAAGATAAGTTCAGCCATCTCGGCGAGCTCGAGCCTCCAAAGCGCGATGAGGACGGCGTCTGTGAAAACGGGTCGAACAGGGAGAACATTCTCATCATATTCCCTCCCTCATTCAAAGAGATACCGGACAAAGTCAGGGATACTGCGGAAAGACTTGTAGAATACGCTCTGATGAGGCAGGCTCTCGATGTCGGGATGGGAAGGCTTCTGTGGGCCATGAGATACAGGAGCCTCTACAGGATCTTTGAATGCAGATGCATCGAAGAATATGCCATACGATACTGCGATCTCTCAAAACCGCTGCTGTACAGGCTGTTGAAACTGGCCGACGGGCTCGAGAAACGTAAAAACATAAAGGACGCCTTTGAGAGCGGCTCGATCTCCAGAGAGCAGGCAGGATTGATCCTGAAGATTGTCAACAATAGGAACGAGAAAGCCTGGATCGATTATGCCGCGCACGTTCCTACGGCGACACTGAAAGAAGAGGTTGAGCGCATAGCAAGGATCCTTCAGTATGACTGCCTGGCTCCGGGATATTACATGATACTCCCTGGATTCAGATACATCACAGATGAAAGGTTCAGCGACCTTCCGGAGGAGATGCAGGATATTATCAGGACAGGGGCCTGGTATGACGGCCCCGCCATCGACTCATCGTGGCCGCTTGAAGAGGATGACGAGCAGGATGTGATGGAGCGTGACAGGCGGCTCGAAGAGCCGTGGAATTACTTCGAGGATGTTGATGAGATGCTGATTTACGAAGCCGAGGCCAGGGAGAGGAAGCAAAAGAGGCTCTTGTGTGCGCGCGAAAAAGGCCGAAAAATATCAGGGCGGGATGAGGGATCTTCCTTGTATGCCGATGTAAATGGGTCGGAAGTTCCCGGTCAGGATGGGAAGTCTCTCTTGTGTGCCAACCATACAGGCAACGAAAAGCACATTCAGACTGAAGTAGCCTCCTTGTGTGCCGATTCAAAAACCTCAGACTGCCGCTGCGAATCGCACGACGATTGCCACTGCAGGCAAGACTCAAACAGCCGATCCAGGCATAGCGGGGAGGCTCTCTCAAAAACCCGGGAGATTGTCAAGATGCCGCAGGGCTCAGATCCTGCGGAAACCCTGCTGCTCGACATCCTGGCGGACGACGACAATGACAGCGACAACAGCGACAACAGCGACAGCAGAGACAACAAAGAGGAAAACTGGCCTCGCAGGAAATCAGCCACGATGCCGATCAGGTTCTTTCTGCCTGACGAGATGCTCGAGATCTGGAACTTTACCGCGCTGTTTTATCTCGAAAGAATATCAACTCAGAATCGAGAGCAAGGGTTGGGACCAGGGGGACTGACTCCATTTTTTGAAGAAAATGGAGTCAGTCCCCTGAGCTATGGCATAGATCCCCTGAGCTATGGTCCTCAAGGGTTTCTTGCGGCACTTCTTCAGGAATATCTTATAACGGAGCGCAACCACCTGAAACTGGCGAGGCATTATTCCATCCTGAAAAGAGACCGCTTCCGTTGCCAGGTGCCTGGATGCAGGTGTCGCAGAAACCTGGAGGTTCATCACATAATATGGCGTTCAAAAGGCGGCTGCGATGAGAACTGGAATAAGATCACCCTCTGCAAAACCCATCACAATTACATTCTACACGATATGATGGCACTCAGGATAGAAGGCACAGCGCCGAACAATTTGACATTCATCTTCGGACAAGGCCATAAAGAAGGCATAGAGCCCTTCCTGAAGTATACGAATGGGCGAAAGGTCATCGAATTCAAGCCACAGGAACAGAAACGCATCTCATAGTCCAAAGACAGGCCGAACCTGAGTCTGTTTGAGCCCATCATACCTTCAGTCGCATGCGGCATATCCAGAGGTGCAATACTGCTGACCAGCGCGACAGCCGTAATCCTCGTCGAAAGTCTGTGCTCGCAGGCCAATGCGTACGGGCCGGCTTTCCTGCCCCGCTCAGGGAGCCGGTGCGCATCTGAAGCCTTCCGGCAAAAGCCTTTATTGCCCCGGTGGCTTTTCCTTCTCCACGTTCATACCGGGCTATTCCTTTTAAGTAGAGCCGTCGGGCTTTTCTATGGGCTTCTCCTGTCCGGCTCCATTCTCAAGCGTCTCTTTCATCCTTTCCTGCACTTTTCAGCACGCTCATTGAACATCCCGTTAAACTGCTCGAACTGTCCTGCCTCACTTATTCCATCCATTTCCCGAAAACCTTTCCAGCTGTGTTTCCCTCGGCATCTGTCAAAAATGGATCAGCACCTCGGGACACCAGATAGTCGAAAAGCTCTCTGTCTCCCTTGAGGGCGGCCATATGAAGAGCCGTTTCGCCACCGTGCATGCCGTGCTCCCGCTCATCGAAGACTTCTTTCCTTGCATTGATCAGAGCGCCGTTATCCAATAGAAGCGCCACCACCTCCCTGTTCCCCCGGGCGGAAGCTTCATGGAGTGGCGTCGAGCCGTTCTGGTCACGGGTATTGACACCGGCTCCCCCTGATATCAGGAGCCCGACTATTCCAACATTTCCGCCTGCCGCCGCTTCATGGATCACCGTCCAGCCTCTGAGGTATCCCTGCGGAGAAGCAGAAAGCCCGGGCTGCTCCCTGAGCAGCATATCGATCCTTGTTTTGTCGCCCCGCTTTACGGCGTAGTAAAGCTCTTCAGCAGGCGTTATGGAGGCTCCACTCTCCAGGAGAAGATCAACCATGGCGAGTGTTCTCATGTCAAGAGTCCTGTGGAGGGGAGTGTGCCCCCTGTTGTCGAAGGCGTTAACGTCAGCACCGTGAGAGATGAGAACGCTCGCCATCCCGCGATTACCGGCGAGGTGCAGAGGAGTGCCGCCCTCTTCATCTTTCGCATTGACATCGGCACCATGGGCGATAAGAAGCTTCACCGCCTCCGCATCTCCCTTGATGACTGCGCTGTGAAGCGGGGTTCTGCCGGATCCGGTTCTCACATTTACATCAGCGCCCTTCGAAAGCAGGAATTCCACAGATTTTTTTCCTCCGAAAGATGCCCGCTCTATGGCTGTCTGCCCGAAATCGTCCCGCTTTGAGATATCGGCGCCCCGCTCCACGAGGAATCTTATCATCGGGAGGTTCCCCGTCATCGAGGCGATATGGAGGAGTGTCTCCCTGTTCATTCCCATGATGTGAATATTGGCGCCCTTCGAGACCATGTATTCCAGGGCCGGGAAATTGCCCCAGTGAGCGGTGTAGTGGATAAGAGGCACGCCAAGCTCATCCTTCTGATGCACAAGGCCGGGATGGCGCTCCACGAGTTTCTTCAGCCTCTCCATGTCGGCATCGTGAAGAGCATCGAGAAATTTCGCTCCCGGGCCGTTCTTCCACAGGAAGGGCTTCAGCACAAGGTGGAAGGCAATGACAGCGACAAGCAGCAGGAAGATGGCGCCAAGGAAGAAGAAGCATGATACAGGCGACAGACACAGCTTCTTTGCATAGAATGCAAGAAGGGCCAATACAACGACGAAGAGGAACGAGGCTGGCGAGAAGGAGGCCACGGGAAAACACCCCCTCTGCGGAACAGTATTTCAACAGAATCAGGACAACTATCCCTCATTATTCTAGCAGGAAAGACTGCCCCAGGGCAAGGGTCCCGTGTTTCCAGGCGTTGCCTGCTGTTCTTCAAAGAGAGACAACTGTCTTTATCAGGGGATGATAAGATCTCCATGTTTCCCGCATCTCAACGCGCCTTCGGAAATAGTCGCCCCGCCTCATTTCAGGGCTTTTCCTCCGCCTGATTATACTCAGGAGCGTCAGTATAATACGCGGAGGCCGGGAGCAGGGGGCCTCAGAGGCTTCCGGAGTACATCTGCCTTCGGAGCCCATATTATTTTAAAACAGGAAATTACTCTTATGCCGGCGCAGTTTTATAGAAAGCCGGATTACAGGGGAATCGCAGAGGAGAGGTGGGTTACTGTGAAAAAAATGATACTGTGTGCGCTTATAGTCTTTCTGCTCGTTTTGCCGATCGAAGCAAGCGGGAGCAGTGACGGGATTTTCACTGCAGCGAAAAACGGAGATCTCACGAAGGTACAGGAGTTATTGTCAAAAAGCCCGAAATCAGTGAATGCAAAGGACCCGGATGGCAGGACGCCGCTCCACTGGGCCTGCGACAAAGGCCATAAAGCCGTTGCAGCGCTGCTCATCTCGAGAGGTGCTGATGTCAATGCGAAGGATGATGCCAGCCGCACGCCGCTTTATAAGGCTTGCGCCGCAGGTCGCATGGATGCGGCAGTGTTACTGTTATCCAAAGGCGCCGATATCAATGCCGGGGATACAAACGGCTTGACTCCTCTGGACTGTGCATGCATGGAGAATCATAAAGACATAGTGCAGTTGCTTTTATCACGCGGTGCTGATATAAAGGCGAAGGACTATAAGGGAGAGACCGCGCTTTTTTTCGCAAGGAACAGAGATATCGCCGAGCTTCTCATCTCCAGAGGCGCTGATATCAATGCCAGAGATAAAGAAGGCAGGACGCCACTTTTCAACGCCTGCAGGTATTGTCACAAAGATGTGGCAGCGTTATTGTTATCCAAAGGTGCGGATCTGAATGCGAAGGATACCTGTGGAGAAACTCCGCTTCACGTGGTAAGCGAGTATGGCACCAGGGACATGGCCGAACTGCTCGTTTCGAAAGGTGCCGCTCCGAACGCGAAGGATAAGCTCGGAGATACGCCGCTTCTCAAGGCCGTCAGGCATGATTACACGGAAACAGCCGAATTGCTCATTTCGAAGGGCGCGGAACTGAACACCGGAAACATGAAAGGCCAGACACCGCTGCATATCGCATGCTCCATGGATTACAGAAAGACGGCTGAATTACTCATTTCAAAGGGTGCTGATCTTAATGCCGTGGATGAGGAAGGCAAGACGCCGCTCCACTGGGCGTGCGATAAAGATCATAAAGGTATGATAGAGTTACTGTTATCAAGAGGCGCTGATGTCAAAGTGAAGGACCGCAAGGGTGAAACCGTGCTTTTTTTCGCAGGGAACAAAGAGGTCGCAGAGTTATTCATCTCAAGAGGCGCGGAGCTGAATTCAAAAGATGAGGAAGGCAGGACACCGCTCTACATGGCTTGCGTGAACGGTCATAAAGATGTGGCAGCGTTACTGTTATCAAGAGGCGCTGATGTCAATGCGAGGGACGGGCACGGGCGGACTCCGCTGTATAAGATGTGTGACAGCGGTTTCATCGGAATGGCGGAGCTCCTTATCTCAAAGGGCGCGGATCTGAACACCGGAGATGAGGAAGGCAGGACTCCGCTTCACAAGGTAAGCGAGCATAATAATCTCGAAATGGCAAAACTGCTGATATCAAAAGGCGCAAATCTGAATGCCAGGGATACGTTGGGGGAAACACCTCTGTATAAGGTATGCGAGTATGATTACACGGAAATGGCAAAACTGCTCATTTCAAAAGGCGCTGATCCGAATGTGAAAGATAAGGAAGGCAGGACGCCGATGAGCAAAGCGCACTCAGGTAAAATGAAAGAGATCCTCAATAAAAAGGAAGGCAGATAATGACTGTACCGATTATCGCAAGCCGCGAGCTTTCATCGGGCCGCGCGACAGAGCTCCACTTCATCGGCTGTCCGTCTTCAAGCGGTTCGCTTACCGGGCAGGTCCGCGAGGTTTATGACGCATTGCTGCGCGAGCTCTCGGCCAGAGGCGCCCGCATCTTCTCCGAGCGTATTTTCGCCACAGTTGAAGCGATGCCTGAAGTCGAACGGGAGCGGGCAGATATTCTGGGGGATCTCAATGATGGAGTCCCGCCGACCCGCATCGCCGTAGAAGCCGGAACGGCAGGAGTCTTTGCCGGCATCCAGGTGCTTGCAGTTGCTGCAACTGCTGTGCCCGAAGTCATACACTGGAGCATGGATCGGCCTGATACTCAGCCTGCGGCGAATGGCGTACCTGGCTCCGAAGTGGCCAGCCGGATTTGTGATTATGCCACCGTCCATGCCAGGCAGCTCAAGCTTGGCGCCGACCGCTGGGTCTTCGTCAGCGGATTGACCGATGACGAAGCCGCCCCGCCAGGCGAGCAGGCCGCCCGTGTCTTCCATACCGCCGGGGCCTTTCTCCACCATATCGGCGGCAGCATGCGCTCGGTGGTCCGCACCTGGCTCTGGCTGCGCGACATCTGCAGCTGGTATGGCGACCTCAACGCCGCACGCAGCGCCTTCTTCCGCTCCGAGGGCCTCATTCCTCCCGATGGGAGCCGTCCGCGCCTGCCTGCAAGCACCGGCATAGGGCTGGGCAGCGCTGCAGGCGAGGCTGTCATGCTTGATCTGATAGCCGTGCCGGGCAGGGAGGCGCACATCCGCTTTCTCGAAGCCGGCGGCGAGCAGCAGTCCGCTTTCGCCTACGGCTCAGCGTTCAGCCGGGCAGGCATCGCACCCACTCCCGGCGGAACGACGATGTTCATCTCGGGAACAGCTTCCATTGACCCTGTCGGCCGCACCGAGCATATCGACGATATCGAAGCGCAGATCGACTCTACCATAGCCCATGTGCGCGCCCTGCTGCGTCAGGAGGGCTGCGACGACAGGCACATCCTCTCCGCGCTGGTCTACTGCAAGAGCCCGGAGGTCGAGCAGGCGTATTGCGCCCGCGAGCCACGCCCCATCTGGCCGAGGCTCACATTGACAGGTGATATCTGCAGACCTGACCTGCTCTTCGAGATCGAGCTGACGGCAGCCCTCACGGCTTGAGATCGCACATCCGGCAGATGACCGGACGAATCTTGCCGAGCAGGAATTCACTCTTCTGACAGCCGCCTGCTGCGCCAGTGTTGAAGGGAGCGGGGCGGCCGGAGCCGAAGAGAACCACAGATTTCATTGTAATTGTAAATGAATATTGCCGAGGAGGCTGAATGAAACAGACCTGTTTCTGCCTGCTGCTTATCGCCATAGTATTTACAGGCGCTTTTGCCTCTGAGTCCGGTTCACCATTCGACGGTCCACCTGCTGTCGAGCACGGCAGGCTCGACTCTCTCCTCTTCGCAAAGTGGAAGGCTGCCGGCGTTCCTGTTTCAAGCATCCGTCTTTGCTCCGATGCCGTTTTCATCCGCAGGGCATTCCTCGACGTCATCGGCAGATTACCCACCAGCGACGAGGTGAGCGCCTTCCTGAAAAACCAGGCTGCAGACAAGCGGGAGCGCCTGATCGACCGCCTCCTGCAGCGAGACGAGCTCGCCGACTACTGGGCGATGAAATGGTGCGAGATACTGCGGGTGAAATCAGAGTATCCCATCAACCTCTGGCCTAACGCCGTGCAGGGCTATCATCGCTGGATTCGCACGGCCCTCCGCGAGAACATGCCGTATGATCGCTTTGCGCTGGAGCTTTTAACGTCCTCAGGCAGCAACTTTCGGGTGCCTCAGGTGAACTTCTACAGGGCCGTGCAGGGCCGGGGGCCTGCAGTGCTCACCAGGGCGGCTGCATTGACCTTCATGGGCGACCGGATGGAGTCGTGGCCGGCAGATCGATGTCTCGGCTTTGAAGCCTTCTTCTCCCGGGTCGGGTACAAGTCGACGCAGGAGTGGAAGGAGGAGATCGTCTTCTTCGACCTTACGAAGCCGCTCCCGAAGTCGGCGGTTCTCCCTGATGGCAGCCGCGTGACGCTGCGTCCGGAACAGGATCCGCGCCAGGTATTTACCGACTGGCTCATCCGCAGGGAGAATCCGTGGTTTGCCAGGAATATTGTGAACCGCACATGGTTCTGGCTGCTGGGGCGAGGCATCATAGAGCCTCCAGACAATCTCAATTGCATTAAAGGGGATAAAAGCCGGCCTGCCGGAACACCAAAAGCAGATGATGCTCTGCTGGAGCTGCTGCAGAGCGAGCTGATCGCTTCACATTGGGACCTGAAGGCAGTCTACCGGCTCATCCTCAACTCTTGCGCCTACCAGGCATCGTGTGTTCCGCCGCAGGGATGTCCCGCCGCAGCAGATCAGTTCGCCGCATACCGCATCCGCCGGCTCGAAGCGGAGGTTCTTGCAGATGCTCTGAACGATGTAACCGGAATGGCCGAAGAGTACTCCTCACCTATTCCAGAGCCGTTTACATGGATTCCCGAAGGCACGAGAGCGGTGACGCTAGCCGACGGAAGCATTACCAGCTCATTCCTCGACCTGTTCGGACGTCCTGCTCGTGACACCGGCCTGCTGAGCGAGAGGACGAACACCGTAACGGCCGCCCAGGAGCTTCATATGCTCAACTCCACCCAGGTGCGGAGAAAGATTGAGCAGGGTCCGAAGATCCGCCAACTGCTGAACAGCCAGGGAAAAGACCAGCGCAAGGTGTTATCGGATCTGTATCTGACAATGCTCTCCCGACCTCCTTCGGAGGATGAGGTGCGCCAGATCCAGGAGTATGTGGCCGCGCAGCGGGGCGTCAACGGCGCCGCGCCGAGGATGGACGTGATCTGGGCGCTTGTCAACAGCGCGGAATTCCTTTACCGGCACTGAGGAGGAGACGGCAATGAGCGATCGAGGCTGGAAAGTGGATTATGAATGCCGCGGCTTTGAATGTTCGCGCCGGGAGTTCCTGCTGCGGTCGCTTGCCGCAGGCGCGGGAGCGTTGCTCGCCCCGTATCTGCTTCAGGCACCGACTGGCGCTGCTGCAGAGGCGGGCGGAGCAGCGTCTGGGAAGGCCAGGGCTGTCATCCAGATCTGGATGTGGGGCGGACCTGCGCACCTCGATACCTTCGACCCAAAGCCCGGCGCAGGAGTGAGCTACACCGGCCCACTGGACAAGCCTATAGACACAAACGTCCCAGGCATAAAGATCGGGCAATTGCTTCCGATGCTGGCGAAACAGGCTGATAAATACTCAATCCTCCGCGGGATGACACACGGCATCAACGCCCATGAGACGGCATCTTACATAGTCCAGACAGGGCATGATCCGAACGATCGCGTCGTCTATCCGACCTCTGGCGCAGTCGTGTCGTATTTCAAGGGATATTCAGGCGGCTATAAAGGACTCATTCCGCCATACATCGTACTCACGCAGCCGCAGGGGCGCTTTTCGGAGGCCGGCTTCCTCGGAGTCCGCTACAAGCCCTTCGCAACAGGCGGCGATCCTGCCCGTACGCCATTCGCCGTCGAAGGCGTCGTTGCAGCAGGCATCACAGAGCAGCGCCAGCGCTCACGCCGGGATCTGCTCCGCAACATCGATACGCTGGCTCAGGCCCTCAATGGCGATCGGGAGATCGATGCCCTGCACAAGGCCCAGGATGAGGCTTATGACCTGATTCTCGGCGACGCCGGAAAGGTGTTCGATCTGACGCAGGAAAAGGACGAGATGCGCGAGAGCTACGGCAGGAACACGTTCGGGCAGTCTTGCCTCGTCGCCAGGCGTCTCGTCGAGCGTGGAGTGCCGTACATCACAATAAACTACGGCGGGTGGGACACGCATAAGGACCACTTCGGCGTCATGCGCCGCAAGCTCCCTGAGCTGGACAGGGGAATGTCGACTCTGCTGGAAGACCTGTCTTCCAGAGGACTGCTTGACAGCACCATCGTCTGGTGGTGCGGCGAGTTCGGACGGACGCCCCGGGTGGAAGTGGAAGCCCCGTGGAACGGAGGCCGGGGCCATTACGGGAAAGCGTTCTGCGCGGTAGTCGCCGGCGGAGGCTTCAAAGGCGGCCGCGCCGTCGGCGCCACAGACGCCACCGGCTCTGAAGTGATCGAGAGGCCTGTCGCCCCGGCCGAGGTGATCTGCAGCATCTATCAGCTCCTCGGCATCGACAGGCAGGCAAAGCTCCCGCATCCGCAGGGCCAGGACGTTCCGGCATACCCGGCCGGACCAGGTGGAATAAAAGTTCTTTCTGAAATAATGTAACCGACGGAGGCCGCTATGAAACGTCTCGTGCTTCCAGCGCTAATCCTGGCCTGCCTTATGTGCCTCCCGGCACCGGCGATGGCGCAGAAGCCCCAGTGGCTGCTGCCTGCAGAGGCCGGCTGTGTCTATCCCGCCGGCGTCCAGTCGGGACAGAGAGTCGATATCGTCATACACGGTCAGTATTTCAGGGATGCCTCAGGCATCCGCGTCTCCGGCCAGGGGCTGCGCGTTGAGAGCTTCGAGTACTTTCCGCTGCTGTCGGGCAAGGAGCTTCAGACGTTTCGCGACCTGTGGGCCAAGGCGGAAAAGCAGCTCAAGGAAGATAAGAAGATCGCCAGGCCGACACAGGCCCAGATCTACGATCTCTTTGTCGCGATGGCCCGCGAGGCGCAGTTTACTGACAGGCAGATCCAGCAGTTTCGGGAAGACGTGCAGAAGCGTCGCGATCCGAAGCGGCAGCTCAACCCGCAGCTCAACGAGACGGTAAAGGCCCGCATTGCCGCTTCGTCGGATGCCGCGCCTGGCGAGCGCACCCTCCGGGTGATTACGCCGCGCGGCCTTTCTAACCCGCTGCGGTTTTATGTCGGGGCCTTCCCTGAAGTGCGTGAGACTGAAGCCGAAGCGAAGAAGGAAACGCCGATCCCATCACTCCCGGCAACCGTCAACGGACGCATAATGCCTGGAGACGTGGACCGCTTCCGTTTCACATGCCGCAAAGGCCAGAAGCTAGTCTTTCAGGTGGCCGCCCGCTCGATTACTCCATACCTCGCAGACGCTGTCCCTGGATGGTTCCAGGCCACGCTTGCAATCTTCGACATCAGGACCGGCAAGGAGCTCGCCTTTTCAGATCATTATCGCTTCGACCCCGATCCGGTGGTCCTTTTCGAAGTGCCCGCAGACGGGGCTTACCTGCTCGAAATCCGCGACTCTCTCTATCGCGGCCGGGAAGATTTTGTCTACCGCGCCACGATCGGCGAGCTGTCCTTCGTCACTGCCGCCTTTCCGCTGGGCGGCCGGATCGGGAAACCACTCGACATGATGCTGTATGGATGGAACCTTCCTTCCGTGCCTGAACGGTTGCGCGTCAAGCCGCATGCTCAGGGGATCAGCGAGCTCTTCACAGACCGATCGGCGCGGTCCGCTCTCGTTCGCTATGAAGCCGACGACCTGCCGGAGATCACCGAGGATTCCGGCCAGAAGAAGCCTCGTAATGTCACCCTGCCTGTAATCGTCAACGGACGTATCGACAGGCCTGGCAGGTGGAACGCCTACCGCTTCGAAATCCAGGACGGCCAGGAGATCGTCGCCGAGGTCCACGCCCGCCGGCTCGGGTCGCCACTCGATTCGGTCCTGCGCTTCTGTGACGATGGCGGTGCTGTTATAGCAACCAGCGACGATCAGACTGATATCGCCAACGGCCTCACGACGCACCACGCCGACTCTTATATCCGAACAGCGCTGCCGAGGGCCGGCACATATACGGTGTCCATCGGCGACACGCAGAACCAGGGAGGCGAAGCCTACGCCTATCGGCTGCGGATCGGACCGCCGCGCAGGGATTTCGAGCTTCGTGCGGCGCCCTCGGCGGTATGCGCTTTGACAGGAGGCATCGAGCCGCTCACCGTCTATGCAGTCCGGCGGGACGGCTTCGATGGCGAGATCAAACTGCACCTGAGGGGCGCACCTAAGGGCGTCGAGCTCGATGGAGCAGTCATCCCGTCCGGATGCGACAAGATCGACCTGACGCTCACGACGCCGCCCTCGCCGGCAGCTCCTGCCAACAAAGGTCAAAGCAGCCAACCCGGGCCCGGCGGCGCTTCGCATAGCGCCACCACGTCTCCTGCCGCAGCAGCCACCCCGTCTCCTGCCGCCGCAGCCGCACCATCTCCTGCCGCTTCTGCTTCACCGGCCGCCGCAGGCCAATCTCAATCCAGCCATCCTCCCGGGCCAGGCACCGGCGCAGCAAAGGCTCTGCCAGGAAGTCCAGCCGGGACTGCAGGTGCATCACCTGCTCCTTCACCAACTCCATCTCCCACTCCGACGCCGCCGCCCCGCCCGCCTGAGGTTTTCGAGCTGCATCTCGAAGGAACGGCAACGATCGATGGTCGAGAGGTCGTCCATCAGGCCGTCCCGGCAGATGACAGGATGCAGGCCTTCGCATACCACCACCTGGTTCCGGCTGAGGCTCTGCTGCTCTGCGTGACCCAGCAGCGCGGCCCCGGGCAGCGGATCAAGGTTCCCGCCGAGCCGGTGCAGCTTCGGGCCACCTCGCCAGCCTCCTTCCGCATCGAGTCGAAGCGCATCAGCCCTTCGTCAAAGATTGAGTTCATCGTGCGGAACGTAGAAGGCATCAAGGTGCAGGACGTCATTCTTTCTGCCGGCACCGCCGATCTCCGCCTCTCTGTCGACCCTGCCAAAGTGAAGGCCGGACTAAAGGGTAACCTGCTCATCGACGTTTACATCACCACGACGGTCCGCCCTGAAGGCGGAAAGGGCCAGACGAAGGAGCGCCGCTACCACTATGGACTGCTCCCTGCCATCCCGTTTGCAATCAAGCGCTGACAGGCAGGCAAACACCGGAATATCATGCCGGCTCGCTCTTCAGCGCAGACTGTAACGAGGCCGCAGCGCGCCGCTCCTGTATACGAGGTCGCTTCCTGCAGGCGGATTAACCAGCGTCTTTGGCTCAACGCCACCATTGTCCACTCCATCCAGGCCTGCTCCCCAGACAGTGACGCCGCCATCTGCAACCTTGTAGCCGAGAGGCTTCCCGGTAATTGGATCAACTGGTGGAGGCTCCATGCCGGCCTCGTCGCACGCTTCTTTGAGAGTAGCGGGATACTTGCCGGTCCTCTTTTTAAAGGCTTCCGCAGCGGCGAGGACCTGCAGCGCGAGACCGTTCATCCTGCTGATGTAAAAATGGCAGGTAGTTTTTCTGAGCGATACATAAACGCTCAAAATGACCAGGTCGGCAACATCCCTGCTGTCAGCGCACTTTGACATCAGGGTCTTGACACTCTGATCGTCTGCGAGGCTGGTCTTGTATTTCTTCTCGAGAGGCGCGCGGAACGCTATGATAACTTTCTCCGCGCCCTCGCCGTCATACTTTTCGAAATGAGGCGAGAGGACGGCAAACAGCTTTTTATTCTCCGCCGTCAGCCTCGCCGTATAGTCTTCCTGCCTCTCCTTTTCCTTGTATGGAGGGGGGCAGGTCACAGCAGACAGGTTCAGCATCCCGAACTCACTTTTGTATGCGCTTAGCGCAGTGGCCATCGAGGCATCTATCACGCTAACCTCATGAGCCATCTTCTTCAGCAGGTCTTCGCTGCATTTGCCTTGGCTCATTGTGCTGAATATATAATCAATGGCCAGGGTCCTTATTGCCACGCCCACAAGGCTGCAGAGAACAGTCGAGTTGGGCTCGGCGAGGCGCGTGCCCATCTTGTAAACTGCAAGCTCGCGCTCCACGCATTCATTGTATTTTCCCTGGAGCTCTAGCCTGTGCGCGTCGGCGAGAGCGATGTTGGCGGCAGTTCTCAGGTTCATCAGGTGCGGCAGTTTGGTATTGAAATCCGGCGTCGACTTGAAAAGCTCGCTCCTGGTTTTTCCGCTTCCTGCAAGAATTGTGTTGACAACCTCCTGCCGGTCATCGAGGAACTTGTTCTGTTCGGCAGTGAACTTATCATTCTTGAAGGTCTCCGTGAGCCATTCAGGCATCGTGGGAGAATTGACGGCGCCGATCGCCTTCTGGTAATCATCCCAGGCATTCTCTGCCTGCGAGGAGGCCTGAGCCACGGCCTGTGGCGAGGCTTGCTGCGAAGAGCTTGCGGAAGCGGCTCCCGGAGCTGCCTTTGAGCAGCCGAAGCTCAGCAGCCCGACTGAGAGCAGGGTAATTGCAAATAACAGAACAGCTGAATTTACATCGAACAGGCCTTTTCCTTTCACGTTTCCGTCCCTCCTGTATTCCTTGGAATAATAATCGCCAGCTTTGATAAAGACAATCATACGGCAGTGCACTCAGGTATCCCCATGGAATTGTTAATTTTGTTAACTTTGTTAATATTAGTAAGCTGTCCCCATTTTAGTGGGGGATGTTTCTGGAGAGCTTTCTGAGGAGGAGGATGAGCAGAATGCGCTCCTCTTCGGTGAACTGATTCAGCACGCCGCTCGTGCGGCTTGCGAGATAGTCTTCCAGGCTTCTGAAGAACGCCAGTCCTTTTTCGGTCAAGGTCACCCTGACCAGGCGGCGATCGTCAGGATCGGACAGCCTCTCCACCAGATTGCTCTCCACGAACTTCGATACAAGCCTTGTAGACGTGCTGAGGCTCACCCCTATCGCCGTGCTCAGCTCGCCCATCGTGAACGGCTCCTCTCTGCTGGAGAGAGTCATCAGAATATCAAAGGCCAGCTCTTTCCTTTCGTTCTGCTTTGAAGAGCTCTCCCCTTCCATCAGGTTGAAATATTCGAATATCTGGCTTTCAGGCGTGGCATCCTTTTCGATGGAGCTCCTGAAAGAGATGAGCCCTTTGTGCAGAAAAAACAGCTCTCTGTTGAACTCTTTGATATGCTGCATATACTCAGAATCAGTCGGCTCTCCGCTCATGCCGTTCCTCTCCACTGGCTTCATTGCCCGGCGTCTTTCCATATGGATACCTGACATATTCAACCATCGGTTGAATAATCCTTTATTTTTGAAAACGTCTACTCGCCTGCCCAACAGTCGCGCCATCATACCCGGATGAGGCTCATCGGGCATTACATATCGATTGTTCCCTTCGCTCTGCATCTTTTCACAGGAAACCGTCTCTCGCAATGATACGATTTGCCTGTCATTCCTGCTGCTTAAGACATGAACGATGCCGCAGCCAGGCTCACGGAAACTGATTTCACAATGATCCAGCCACAATTAAATAACCAAATATAAATATTTTCGTTTTGAAAGGATTTTCTTCTTTCCGGTAGAACTCCCATGTCAGTGAATAATAAAAGCAGTTTTCCCAGGAGGCCGCCACATTGTCCCCAGGCCAGATATTCAACATCTTTCGCTGCAGAATGCAAGAGAAGCGGGATGTCCTCTCACTTCCCTTCCTCATCGTCTTTTCATCGGTCATTTCGTTTGTGAGGCTGGGAGATACAGTCAGCTTTTCCCAGGCAGATGAAGCGGTTTACATGAGGATAGCTTACGAGATGCTGCAGCGCCATGACTTCTGGGCCCCGACGTGGTTCGGCGACTACGCCTTCTACAAGCCTCCGCTGGCATACTGGCTCATGATGTGCTCCTACTCTCTTTGCGGCGTCACAGAGATGGCTGCGAGAATTCCTTCCGCGCTTTCTGCCGTTTTTACCTCCGTCTTTACTTTCCTGATCGGCAGAAGGCTCTTTGATGAGCGGGCAGGGCTCCTGTCAGGCCTGATCGTCGCCACTGCATATGGATCTGTAGTCTATGGGCACTCGGCGATGATGGATATCCCTCTTGTCTGCCTCATGACAGGCGCCCTGCTCTGCTTTCTTTTTGCGGCAGACGGCAGGCCGGCATACCTGATGATGTTCTTCGTGCTGACAGGCGCCTCATGCCTCGTCAAGGGCCCGGTGTCGGCGGTGATACTTGCCATTGCCGTTCTATCCTGGTGCGCGCTCTTCAGGGATTTCAGAGCCTTCAGGACTCCGCTCACCATCGCCGGCGTATCCATCGTAATCGCCTTCAACGCGCTCTGGCCTGCAATGCTGAGCCAGAGGGGCCTCTTTGACAACTGGCTCCTGTTCTTCATCTTCAGGGAGAATGCCGGGAAATTCTACGATACGGCGCAGTACTCACCCTTCATCATTCCGGGCTATCTTCTTCTCTATATGCTGCCCTGGACCGGCCTCTACATTGCCTCTCTGGCAGAGACAATCAAAACAAAGGGATACAGGGACAGGGGAATTGCACTGCTGCTTCTGTACACTGCGGCAGTAATTGCCGTATATCTGATACCGCATGTCAGGCATCAGTATTACGTTCTTCCCGTCATTCCAGCCGCTTCTCTTCTTGTAGCCGGAACATTCCACAGAAGCAGGCTTACATCATTTCCGCTCTATGGGATTGTCCTGACCTGTATCCCCATAATCGGCTCAATGGCTCTGCTTCCATTTGTCGCTCGCCTTTTCGGCCATGGAGCCATCTCGCTCCCGGTTGTTCTGATTGAGCTCCTGCTGGCGGCAGCCTGCGCCGGCCTGTTTGCAGACTTTCATAAGGCCGGGAGGCTCATGTCAGAGTCGGGAGTGTCCACTGCAATCTGCGCCGGCCTGGCATTCACGGTATTCAGCATCGCAGTGCCATCATACAGCTTCGATATCTTCCCTCCTTCGGCACAGAAGGCTCTGACAGGACAGGAGCTTGCCATCGCAGGATACGAGCCCCACATATTTGCCCAGAGGTCGGGGAAGCGCGCCATCCGCATCCATGAATCATACCGCGCCAACGATTTTCTGAGGAAAGGCTCGCGTGTCGTCCTGCCTGGAAGCCTCATGGCATCTTTCAGGCAGGCAGGAGAAGACAGCCTCATTCCAGTCAGGATTCTGGCCTCATGGAGATACTGGAAGGGCTCCATCTCGGCAGCAGATCTGCTGTCTGCGCTTGGCAGCGGAGATATTGGCAGCCTGACTGAAGAGCACTTTGTAATAGAGAAAAAGCAGAGAATACCGATGGCAGCAGATTCGCCTGAAACTGCCCTGTAAGAGGCCATCGCCTGTGACTGCATTATATTTTAATAATACAATATTTGCATAATAAAATAAGTTCTGAACAGCTCCGCGGTCAGACATCCTGATAAAAAAGCAGAGGTGCGGTATGAAGTTTACTCCCCACAGGACAACTGCCTCCCTTTCATCACGAAGGTCAATCTGTGTCATTAACATACTGCTCGTGCTGTATCTGATATCTGCTCCTGCATTCAGTGAAGACAGATTTCAATCAGATTCCGGCGCTCCGCAGAAACCTGGCGCCTTCCTTCAGCCCAATCTGAAAGAGAATGACGATGAGCTTATCTCGAACGAGATCATCGATCTCAACCGGGCGGTGAGATTGACATTGGAGAAGAACCTCGCGTTGAAGAACTGCAGGGAAAAGATAAATCAATCGAGAGCCCAGCTCGATCTGGCAAGAAGCGCCAAGGGCTTCAAGTCCAGAATTGAGGGAGGAACGATGTTCCAGGGGCCTGCAATCAATCTCAATCTCATGGGACTGGGGGTAGTGCTGCAGACAGATTACAACACCGTCGGAAGACTGGTGGTGGAAAAGGTGCTCACCACCTTCGGAAAGGTTGAAAACCATATCGCAGCTGCAGTATCACAGATCAAGGCAGAAGAAGACAATTATGAGGCTCAGAAAAGCGCTGTCATTCTTGAGACTAAAAAGACATATTTCTCAATTCTGAGGGCCCGGGCAGCGTACAGTGTCGCCGATGAATACTGCAGGCTGAGCGGAGAGTATGGGGAGCTGGCAAAAAAGCTTCACGACAAGGGCGTAGTCTCGAGATTCGATGTACTTCGCGCCGAGACCGGCATCGAGGAAGCTTCGATGAACAGGATAACCATAAAGAAATACGGCAGCCTGTCGAGCTCTACACTGCTCATGCTGATGGATATCCGCAGAGATATCCCCTTCGACGTCAAGGAAGAGCCGCCCAGACTCCCTGACGATGGAGACGACATTGAAAAGCTGCAGCAGATGTCTCTTGTGAACCGTTATGAGATTAAATCGATGAAAAACAATCTGGATGCGGCGCATGCGCTGCTGCGATCTGCCAGGAGCCTCAGAAATCCGGATCTTGTGATATCGGGAGGATACAGCTACCAGACGATGCAGATCACCTTTATGCCGCAGTATGACTGGGATATCGGGCTCGGAATCAGAATTCCGCTCACTGATGGAGGCGAAAGCGATGCAAAAGTCAAGGAAGCCCGGTCTGTGGAAAAGCAGCTCAATACCGCAAAAGAAGGCCTGGAGCAGCAGATCAGGCTTGAAGTGAAAAAGGCCTGGCTGGATATGAAAGAGGCTGAATCAATAGTGAAGCTGTCATTAAAGGAAGTTGAGCAGTGCAGAGAGGGCTATCGGCTGGCGAAAGCCCGATACTCTGCCGGCATCTCCATCTCGGTGGAGATGGATGCCGCTCTTGTTTCATATCATAAGGCAAGGCAGAGCCTGGTCGACTCGCTTTTTAATCTCAATGTTGCCGTAGCGGCGCTTGAAAAAGCAGTGGGAGCCGAACTGCCGCTCCATCCTCTGGAGCTGCCGGACTGTGAAACCATTCAATGTGAAAAAGGAGAATAGCGCAATGAGAAACGTAGCGGATAAGGCGGGAATCTTTTTTACGCTGTTGATCATTACAGGCCTGATAGCAGCAGGCTGCGGCAATAAAGCCGAAAACAAAGAGGTCATGAAGGTTTCAGTCCAGGTAGTGACACCTAAGAGCTATGTATATCAGGATACTCTGACTTTTCCAGGCTCTACAATGCCCCCTCTTGTCACAGCGCCATCATTTCTGGCCGCCGGAAAGATTACGCGCATGAATTTCCAGGTCGGCGGGCAGGTCAAAAAGGGCGACATCATAGCAGAGCTGGATCCGGAGATATATCAGAACCAGCTTCGAACTGCATCGTCAGCCATTGAGGTTGCAGAGGCAAACCTCGATAAAGTCAATGCCGGTTCGAGAACCCAGCAGAAGGAAGTTGCCAGGCAGCAGATGCTGCAGGCGCAGCATGGCTTTGAGCTTGCCGAGACAGAAAAGAATCGATTTCAAAGCCTTTACGACATAGACGCAATTCCCAGACGTCAATACGATGCAGTTGCCACACAGTACAGGATCGCACAGGATCAGCTGAAAAGTGCGAAAGAGGCATATGACCTGACAAAAGAAGGCGCATCCAAAGAAGATAAACAGATCGCAAGGGCAAATGTGAATCTTGCCCTCTCCGGTCAGGCAACGGCGTCGACACAGCTTTCATACACCAGACTGATCAGTCCTGTCGATGGTGTGATAACGGAGAAAAAAGCCGAGGTCGGCGTTGTTGTCGGCTCAGGTGTTCCTGTGTATGAGATCCGCAGTGCTGATTCGATGGATTTTGTGGTAATGGTACCGAGTGTGCACATAAATAAGATATTTATTGGGCAGAAGGCGAAGATCTCGCTGTTTCAGGACTCCGAAAAGAGCTGCACCGGAGCTGTAGTAGAGATCAAGCCTTCCTCTGAAATGCCTACCAGCTCCTACCGTGTAAAGCTGAAACTGTCAGGCTCTGCTGCAATAAAAAACTATTCAGGTTTCCTGGGCAAAGCTGTATTTGCAATAGGCGGCAGAACCACCGCGAGCTCCTTACCCTGCGCATGTCTGCAGAGAACAATGGATGGCGGAAAATTCCATATCTTCATAATCAATGACAGTAATGTTGCTGTGAAGATCCCTGTCAAGATCATCAGGATTGCCGATGACAAAGCGCTGATACAGGGCAGTTTCACCTCCCGGTCAAAAGTGGTGATATCAGGTCAGGAATATCTTAAGGATGGTAAACAGGTTGTAATTGTCGATGGGCTGGACAGCCGGAAAAATGTGTCATCAGACAGGGAGCCTGTTCACGGCGGTGGCAACGGCGATGGCAGCAGTGGCGGCAACAGTGATGGCAGTGGCGGTGGCAACGGCGATGGTAACGGCAGTGGTGATGGTGATATAAAGATATGAGGAGGCCTGATTAATGACTACTCTGATACAAACCGCCATAAGATACAGGTCTCTCACAATGTTTGCGGTGTTTCTTATAATGGCAGTCGGGATATTCTCTTATATACAGCTTCCCCAGAATGAAGACCCCCCCATCACGCCAGGAATGATGAAGATCTTCACATACTGGCCCGGCGCCACTCCTGAAGATGTTGAAACATACATAAGCAAGCCCCTGGAGAAGGCCATATCAAAATACAGCCATATCCGCTATCAGAATTCAGAGTCTCTGTCTGGAATCTCGATCATTACAGTGAGGTTTTCTGATGATGTGTCCGGTATGGATGTCGATATAGGCTACCAGAAAATAAGAAACCATATAGGAGATATAAGATCGCAGATGCCGGAAGATATGATCGGTCCTGTGATAATGGATCGCATCGCCGAGACGGAGGCATACATAATCGGCCTTACATCTGAATCAGGAAAGCAGTCATATCGCGAGCTGCAGGTAATGCTGGAAAATATAAGGGATGAGCTCAAGAGCGTCAATGGGACAGGAGACTGTCAGTTTTACGGAAGCAGGACTGAGAAGATCTATATCGATCTCTCGACAGAAGATCTCAAAGGCCTGGGCATACATCCCGGGCAGATAATTGAAGGGATCAGATCCAGAAATATCCGGATGGCCGAGCCGTATATCAATCTTTCAGGAAACCAGCTGTTCATCGAGGTTACCGGAGCCTATAAATCTGTTGAGCAGATTCGAGACAGTATAATTTATTCGGATCGTTCCGGCCATGCATATCGTCTGAAAGATTTAAAGGGAAAGATCTATCATTCCTATGATGATCCGCCTCAATGGATGGCACGAGTGAACAGGCACAAGAGCCTCCTGCTGACAGTTTCCATGAAAAGGGGCTTTCACATAGTCAGATGGGGCTCCGCCATGGACAGGAAGATCAGAGAAATACAGGCAAAGATGCCTTCAGACATCAAACTGACTACTCTTTTCAATCAGCCTGAGGAAGTGAAGCGTTCTGTCAACGGGTTCATGAAGAATTTCTATGAAGCGATTATTCTGGTCGTGGTCATACTGGGCATCGGCCTTGGCTTCAGAAACGCCGGAATAGTGGCGTTGGCCATACCGCTCATCATATGTGCCACTTTTGCCGCGATGAACGTATTCAGAATCGAGCTTCATCAGATGTCGATAAGCGCGCTGATTATCGTGCTGGGTTTGATAGTGGACAATTCAGTCGTCGTGATAGACAACATAGACCGATATATGCATGAAGGCCTGTCAAGGGCCGAAGCGGCATTGAAGGGGGCCGTTGAAGTAGCCCCTGCCCTGTTTACCGGCACAGCAGCCATATCAACAGTATTTGCTGCCCTTGCATTCCTGCCGGGGAGTACCGGAGAATATATAATAGCTCTGCCGTCTGTGATATGCATCGCGCTGCCTGTTTCATATTTTACAGCGCTCCTTGTGTCTCCCACGCTCGCCTCAATACTGTCAAAAAAGCGGGAGAATGGGAAAGCCGCAGAAGAGTGCAAGAAAGAGCCGGGCACAGTTCAGAAGATCTACAGCAGGTTTGTAGATCTCACACAGAAATACAAAGCGGTGAGCCTGATGCTGGTAGCCCTGATGTTTTTTTCTTCGCTGTATCTGACGGCAAAGTACATCCCTCTGTCGTTCTTCCCAACTGCCGATAAATCCCAGTTTGTTGTTCACATCTTCCTCCCTGAGGGCTCAGACATCTATGCGACAGAGAAAAAAGTGGCGCAGATAGAGAAGAAGCTCGAGGAGATGAAAAAGACAGTCACTGCCGGGAACGGCGGGCTCTTCCACAAATCAGAAGGAATGCATATAATAAATGACTATATCACATACATCGGCCAGCCAGGGCCGCGTTTCTATATATCCTTATTCCCGAGGCCGCCGCAGGCCAGGTACGCCCATATAATGGTGACAACGCCGGGAGGTAAACAGACAAAAGAAGCGGCGCAGGAGCTTGAGAAATACATCAAGGCCCACATTACAGGGGCAAGGATCAATGTGCTGCTGCTCGAGCTGGGGCCGGCTGTGGAATATCCGGTAGAGGTGAGGATAACTGGCAGGGATGCGGAGACTTTGAGAAAAATTGCAGATGGATGTGAGGACAGACTTTTGAAAACTGAGGGTGTAATCTCAATAAATAATGACTACGGCGCCGACTCCAAGAAAATCGTGGTAAGAGTCGACCAGGACAGGGCTGCAATGCTCGGCATCTCGTCACAGGATATCATCTCGACACTGTATACGGGGTTTCAGGGATACCCTGTGTCGAGGCTGAACGCCCCTGAGCGTCCGATCGATATCGTTGTGAGACTCGAAAAAGACAAGAGAAGAAACATAGACGATCTTAAAGCGGTGCTGCTGACCTCCAGAACGACCGGGCAGAAACACAGGCTGGACGAATGCGCGCAGGTCTGTCTTGACAGCTATTCCAGCGCCATCTGCAGAAGAAATGAGCACAGAACTCTCACGCTGGGTGTCCACGTCAAAGGGGCGCTGCCCAGTGAGATCCAGAAGAGAATAGAGCCTGAGCTTGCAAAGATAGAGATACCTTCCGGATATTCAATATCATATGGCGGGCAGCAGGAGGAATCAGACATGTCAACCGGCCAGCTCCTTCCTCTCGTGCTGCTCGGCGTCGTGCTGATGTTCCTGATCATTGCATTCAAATTCAAATCGATCAGGATTGCGCTGGCAGTATATATGTCAATTCCAACGGCTTTCATGGGAGCCATGGGCGGATTGTACATCATGAAGCAGTCACTCGGCTTCATGGCCATCATCGGGCTGGCATCGCTCTTCGGCGTGGTGGTGTATAACGCCATCGTAATGGTGCAGTTCATCCACGACCGTCTGAAATCAGGCAGCGATGTAATCGAAGCCATTAAAGAAGGCGGATATCTCAGAATCAGGCCCATATTGATGACTGCCGCCTGCGCGATCGGCGGGCTTCTGCCGCTTGCTCTTTCTGGAAATCCTCTCTTTGAAGCCATGTGCTGGGTCATCATATTCGGGCTGGCATTTTCCACCGTGATGACGCTGCTGCTCACGCCGCTGTATTACGTAGCATTCGGCGGAGTGGCCGGAAGCCTCAGGGCCATCGATTTCGAGAAATCCGATACGGAACGCCCGGCTGAAGAGCTGAAGTCCTGATCTGCCGGCTCATGAATAAGGACTGGCACAACTCCCGGTTCGCACGAGGCAATCCTGCAGCCGGAAATGAACAGATGAGAGCTCAGGAAGACAGTGAAGAGCTGCTGATTCTCTCCTCATCTGCAGAGAGGCCGCCAACGTCTCTCCGCCAAAGGAAAATGACACATGAAGCGACTGAGAAAAACGCCAGTCACTTCCTGCCTTTGCCGTGCCTGTAATCCCACGGCGGCATTGGATTCGGCATCGACCAGAGGCCTTTTTTCGCAGCCCTGGCATCCTGCTCGGCCTGCGCCAGGACAGGGTCGCTCGAATACTTTTTATAATGCCAGGCAAGGCCGGCCTTTACGAGCTCGAGAGAGACATCCTTTCCACCGGCGATGACACGCGCTACAGTGCGGCCGTATCTGTCCGTTGTGACGGCGTTGATGGTTACCGTCTTCCCGAAAGTAAGACTGCTCGTTAGCTGCTTCGCCTTCTGGCCGAAATCCTGATGGCTCTCAGGAGCGTCAATGCCCTCGAGCCTCACTCTCACCTGAGTCTTGCCGTTCAGCACGGTGATGGTATCTCCGTCTGATACGCCCACGCATTTACAGGTGAACGACTCTGCAAAAAGATTCGATGAGGCCAGTACGAGTAACGCCAGCACAATGAGAAGGAGCTTGACTTCGATTCCCGCTTTAATCATACGCCGTCCAGATTCCATATGCATTTACGTATCAGCCCAGCCAGTCGATATTTTCCCGGAGCTCTTCACTGACTTCACGCTTTCAGAATCTCCATATAACATTATAGATCATCCACAGTGACATCATGTGTGTCACTGGAAAAATATTCACATGCATGCTCTCAGGTTGATTAATTACAGGATGGGGACTGCCGCGCTCTTAGCGCCGCCATTATCCCGTCAGCCGTTTCTTTCACTGCCTGCGCAAGCGGGGCTCCGTATTTGAATGTAGTCGCCTGGATGCCCAGGAAGCGGACTCTCGAGCCCATGTCCTTCTCTATCAGGCGCGCGATGACAGGGAGTGGGAAAGTGTGAGTGCTGAGCGTCGTCTCAGGGATGGCCTCGGCGCTGAAGAGGCGCGCTTCCCCGGGCGCGCCTCCGAAGTCCGCGGCGTCTATGATTATGACATCCCTCGCGCCTGTATCCACTGCGCTGTCGAGTATGTTCTCAGGCCGTCCGCCTGCGTCTATAAGAAAAAAATCCCTCCCGGGAGGGGAGAGATTTTCTGCAATGTATGGTCCGACCCCGTCATCGCCGCGCATGTCGTTCCCCACCGTGATGATGAGGAGCGACTCACTCTGCGTGAGGGCGTCTGTGACTTCAGCGGTTAACAAACTTTACATCCAGGAAATGGGTTGAGCACGATATGCAGGGATCATACGCTCTCACGAGCATCTCCAGCATCAGCGTGATCTCTTCCTCGCTCTTCTTGGGAAGCAGCGCCGGCACGAGCTTTTTCATATCCTCCTCGATGTTGTTGAGGTTCTGGCAGGTCGGGATGATGCAGTTGGCATGTATGATCTTGCCTTCATCGTCCACTTCATAGTTGTGGAATAGGATTCCCCTGGGAACCTCCACTGCTCCCACTCCGTTCCCGGCCTTCACAGGTATCTTCTTCTGCTCGTTGAGGCCGACAACTATCTCCTCATCGTAGTTGATGCCCTTGTTGCGGACTTCGTGCAGAAGCGCCAGCGAGTCATCGAGGCTGTGCACAGTTTCAACAGCCTGCGCGATCGTGTTCATATACGGATTCGTGCATTTGGGCTTCAGGCCGAGGAACTCAGCTGCCTTCTTCGCGTTCGGGCTGAGCTTTGCGTGATTCAGGTTGAACCTGGCCAGCGCGCCGACAAAGTAAGAAGAGCGGCTCAGCTTCGAATGCTTGGCTGTCGAATGAGGCACCACGAACTCGTTGGTAATCGACCTGTATTCCTTCTTGTTCTTTCTGACGCCGTCTGTCGAGCCGACATCGCCGATGAGCATCGGGTACTCCTTGTCATCGCTGACGAGGCCTACATACTCTGTATCCCTCTCGAACTCAGGCAGCTTGATCGTTGAAAGAAGCTCTATCGTGGCGTCGATATCGGGGCGCGTATCGTTCAGCATCTTCTCCATAGCATCCAGATCCTTCTCGCGGGGGAGCTTCGTGAAGCCGCCTACGATGCACGAGATGGGATGGACGTGACGGCCCACCAGGATATCGCACACATCGTTGTAGGTCTTCTTCAGGCGCAGCGCGCGGCGCACAACCTTCTCGTGTGTGTCGATGAGCGGCACGAAGCTCTTTACGCCGAGAGCGTCAGGAGCGACGAGAACATAGATGTGCAGCACGTGGCTGTCCAGGTTTTCCATATGGAGCAGGAACTTGCGCAGCTTAGTCGTCTGCTCCGACGGTATGAAGCCTATGGCATCTTCGGCAGCCTGAATTGATGCGAGGGAGTGGCCGCAGGCGCAGATGCCGCATATGCGGCTCGTTATGTGCTGAGCCTCGAAGATGGAGCGCCCTCTCAGAATCCCCTCGAAGAATCTGGGAGACTCGATGACCTCGAGATGGCACAGCTCGAGCTTGCCTTCCTTGACGTTCACCACTATGTTGCCGTGCCCCTCGACACGGGTAAGATATTCTACTTTGATGTCAATGTTTTTTTTGCTCATTTTTCTCCAACTCCCTGCATTTATTGTACATGTTCATCTTGTTCTCGATCCAGTCGAGAGGAATCTTATACCGCTCCAGCACGTCCTTCGCGCCGTTCCTGTTGGGGTTGGAGACCATACCGCGACAGCCGTAGCAGATATTTCCGTTGTTTATGCACCATGAGTTACAGCCGGCCCGTGTTACAGGCCCGAGGCAGCTCACGCCCTTGTCGTACATGCAGACGTTCTCATTGAGCTTGCACTCCTGGCAGACTGCGTAATCAGGCACGTGGTACGGCAGTCCCGCCAGGGCAGCCTTGAGGACCTGAACGAACTCAGGCTGGTAGATGGGGCAACCGTTGACAAAGTAATCCACCTTTACCACCTGGTGAAGGGGTCTCGTCAGCGTTGTGTGGAAGTGTATGAAGTCCTTGTCGTACACGCAATGGCGGATCTCATCGAGGTTGAAGGCGTTCTTCATCCCGTTCACTCCGCCTATGGTGGCGCAGGAGCCGTAGGCTATCAGCACATTGGAGCGCTCCCTTATCTTCCTGATCCTCTCCTCAATGTGCTCGTCTGTGACGCTGCCTTCGACGATTGCCACGTCGTACTGGCCGTCCCACTTCTCTGACATCACCTCTCTGAACTCGACGAGATCGATAAGCCCCAGAATGTCGATCAGCGCCTCGCCGAAGTTGGCCACCTGAAGCTGGCAGCCTTCGCAACATGAAAGATCAAAAAACGCGACTTTTGGTTTTTTCATATTAGATTGCCTCTTCCAGATTTTTAATTTTATCGTATGTGAAGACAGGTCCATCCTGGCAGCAGTAGTACTGATGAATCTGGCAGTGGCCGCATTTTCCCATCCCACATTTCATATGGCGCTCGAGTGAAACGATGATCTGCCGCTCAGGGATATTCTTCTCGAGCAGCTTGACGATTACGAACTTGTACATTACAGGCGGGCCGCAGACGATCGCGAATGTTCGGTTTGGATCGAGCGTGACGCCCGGGATCAGAGTCGTTATTAATCCTACATTTCCCTTCCATTCAGAGTCTGGGTCTGCTCTGTCGACGGTGCAGTTGAAGTTCACGTCGAGACGCTTGTTCCACTGGTCTATCTCGTCGCCGAACAGGATGTCGTCGGGAGTCCTGCATCCCAGCAGGATTGTGACCTTTCCGAAATCACGCCTGTTGTCCATCACATAGTTGATCAGAGAGCGGAGAGGAACTATTCCCAGGCCCCCGGCCACGATCAGCAGATCATTGCCTTCCAGGATCCTTATCGGGAATCCGTGTCCGAAAGGACCTCTGATCCCTATCTCGTCGCCTGCTTCCAGGCGGTGGAGCGCCGTGGTGAGCTTGCCGACTTTTCTGACGCAGAGCTCGAAGGATCTGCGCTTTGTAGGCGATGACGAGACCGAAATGGGAGCCTCGCCGACTCCGAACAGAGACGTCTGAACGAACTGGCCTGGCTGATGGTCCAGACTCTCGCTGCCGGGCAGAGCGATCTCGAAGAGCTTCTCCATAGGGGTCATCTGCCGCGTGCGAAGTATCTTCCCTTTTTTGACTATGTACTCCGATTCTTCCAAGACTGCCTTTTTCATCTTATTTTGACTCCTTACTGAGAGAGGTAAGCGTTTCCTTGAGGTTTATCTTTGCCATGCACGTGCGGCTGCAGCGGCCGCATCCAGTGCAGAAATAGCGCGAGAACTTCTCGACGGGATACTTGAACTTCCTGTAGTATCTGTGCCTGGCCCTGTTGCCTCTCTTCTTCCTGAAGTTTTCATTGCCTGCAACTGTGGCGAAGGTCTCGTGCTGGCACGAGTCCCATCTCCTGTGGCGCTCGCCTGTCACCAGATCCAGATTGGGATCGTCTATCACATCGAAGCAGTAGCAGGACGGGCAGACGTTTGTGCAGTTGCCGCAGGCGAGACATCTCGAATCGAGATCCTTCCAGACAGGGCTGTCAAAGACCTTGTCGAACAGATTCGATATCTCCTGGTGCTCGATTGCCACTTCATTCTTGAAGACCTTTCTCTTTTTCGCGCGAAGCTTTTCCAGCTCTTTCCAGTGTTTCTCATCGCATTCCTCGAGAAGACGGGTCTTCTCGAGAATCTCATCACCGAGCTGAGTATTCAGGTGGATGATGAAATAATCGCCCATGTCTGTGAAGAATGCGTCGTAGCCGCCGTTGGGGAGCTCATTGCCCATAAGAGCGCAGCTCGCATATTCATCGCAGTAAGTGTTGCACTCGAGGCCGAAGATCAGGATCCTGTTCTTCCTGGCGAGGTAGTTGATGTCTTTCGGTGGCTCGGAGAGCGCCATGTTAAGGCACTGGATGCCTGCGAGGTCGCAGGTGTGCACACCAAAGAGGATCATTTTCTCATACTCCATTACAGCCTGCATGTTCTGGCCGCCCCGGGTCGAGTACTCCAGCAGCTTTTCATACTGCGGCATGAAGTACTTCTTCGGGGGCAGTATGGTGGGGATGTAGACGAGGGAGATCTCCTTTGCGGAGCTGACGCTCTCAAAGGCGTAGTTTTTGAAGCCCCTGCTGACAGGCGCCATCACCTTCTGCTCCGATGCAAGCGCGGAAACCAGGGCTTCCAGGTGGCTTTTCTTCAGAATCGCATACTGCTTCATACAGAATCTACCTTTCAAAAAAATTTAAACAGATGTAATGATGCACAAACCTTGGAAATAAGCGAAAAAAAGAACATCTATATCTAGTAAAACGATTCGATTCCACAGGTCCTTAACCCTTCCAGGGGAGATTTCATTTTTTGCTTTTCCGGAAAGCACTTCCATTCGAGTGAAGCCTCTCCTTTTCCGCACTGCCAGAATGATGTCTTTTCCATCCGGTCAGCGGTTTTGAGACAATGTTGAAATCTGGCTGGGATCTGTTGCATAATTCCGGGAGTGATCCACTTTTTTCCGAAAGGGAGATGGATTACGATCAAATCGCATAACCATGCCTTTCCTGCAGAAAAAAAATTTTTCAATTTTTTTTCAAAATCAGCATGATTTTTTTTTTTGATGTAGAACTCTAGATCTCAATAACAGATAGATCCCCCTGAGGGGATGATCAGTGGAGTGGACTTGTGGAAGATCAATCGATCTTCCAGGGACGATCGGTGGACGAGTACGCCTTTATGCCTGGAGAGCATGAAGGCGTACTCGCATGAAAAGGAGGTAAATCATGACAGAACACAGCGGTTCCGTAAAAACTGAAAAGGCAAGAGAAGTCGTTCACACAGAGAAAGCGCCTGCGGCAATCGGGCCATATTCACAGGCCATCAGGGCAGGAGCCCTGATCTACACATCAGGTCAGCTGGGCATAGACCCGGCAACAAAGAAACTGGCAGAGGGAGGCGTCGAGGAGCAGGCAAGGCAGGCCATGGCGAACCTCGGTGAAGTGCTGAAAGCTGCAGGGAGCGATCTCAATCACATCGTCAAGACTACCATCTTCGTGACGGATCTGAAAGAGTTTCCTGTCATCAACAAGACATACGGTGAGTTTTTCACTGCCAATCCGCCTGCCCGCTCGACAGTGGAGGTAAAGGGCCTGCCTCTCGGAGGGCTTGTCGAGATAGAAGCCGTGGCGCTGGCTATATGATGAAATGCGGCAGCGCTGCAGAAAGAGGCGGTTCTGCCGCTCCTCACGGCTTAACGCAGATCACATGAATCTGAGGGCGATCTCGCTGGCTGTGAAGAAATGATGCTCGGGAATTCTCAGGGAGCGTCCTTCTTCACCTCCGACGTCTATCTCGATCAGATAGCCGTCATTGAGCAGAGAGGCCGCCTTATCGCCAAAACATTGGCTGAAGTCGATGCCGAAGCGCTGCAGAAAGTAATTCAGGGAGACGCCTTCGCAGGTTCGCAGAGCCATCATGACGTACTCTCCCATCTGCCGCTCCGGCGAGAGGCGTTCACCTTCGCAGACAGCGCTGCCACCTTTCTCAATCCTCTCCATATAATCGAAGGGATCTCCCTGATTGGTGAACCTCCATCTGCGCTCGTATGAAGACGCCGACGAGCCGAATCCGAGATACTCTCCGCCACTCCAGTATCTCCAGTTATGAAGGCATCTGTGGCCATCCAGGGCAAAGTTCGATATCTCGTAGTGCTCGTATCCTCTCTCGCCGAGGGTATTGCAGAGGCGCTGGTACATAGCCAGGGAAATCTCATCTGACGGCGCGACGGTCTCGCCCCGGAGGATCGAATCGCCAATGGGAGAGCCTTCTTCAGCGGTGAGGCAGTATACTGAAATGTGCGGCGGATGAAAGGCCAGAGCCTCCTGCAGCGTTCTGTCCCAGTCTTCGGGAGTCTGCCCGGGAAAAGCGAACATGAGGTCAATCGAATAGGACTGGAATCCTGCCGCATCTATGCCCTGCATGATCCTGTCCACGTCTTTCCTGCTGTGAATCCTCCCAAGGGAAATCAGCACATCGTCGTCGAATGACTGCACGCCTATGCTGACGCGATTGATACCGGCTTTCCGGAACGATTTGAGGCCCTCCGCGTCAACAGTGCCTGGATTGATCTCCATCGTAATCTCGGAGCCTTCCTGCATAGCGTAGCACTCGCGCACCTCTTCAATGAGCCCTCCGATATCCGACGACTCCAGCACAGACGGCGTGCCGCCGCCGAAGTAGACCGTATCCACTTCATCTCTGTCAGATGAGCGTCCTGCAATCTCTGATTTGACGGCATCAAGATAGCGCCCTAGAACGGAGCGATTCCATCTCGTCTGCGGAATCGACGCGAACGTGCAGTATCCGCATTTTCTGACGCAGAAAGGAATGTGGAAGTAGACAGATTTCACAGCTCTCTCGTCTCTTTCCAGATATCCGCAGAGGGAAATGACGGGTCGCACAGCACGATGTCGATTACGATACCGCCCCGGGGATTGAAGCCGTAAGACCTTATTATGAGCATCTCTTTGGGCGAGATCTTGAAGTTCTGAACCGAGCAGTCCTCGGAGGGATAGGCATAGTCCATCGCGCCCCTGCCGTACTTCTTCACCACAGCCGAAACCTGCGCTCCTATTCCAACTCCCTTTTCCGTGCAGTAATCTTTTTTCTCTGCCGCGCAGCGGATCGAGGTGTTGCAGTGGAGATATGTGATGAAGTCAGCTTTCGAATGGGCTACTATAATCAAATCGTTCTTCCTTCCCCAGACGTATTTCTTCCCGCCGCCAGGGAGAGATTTCTCACTTGCGGGCTTTCCGAAAGCTGCTATGGCAGCCTTGACAGGAGCGCCCAGCTTCACACCCTTGATTGATTCAGCGAGAGCCGGAATTGACGCAAGGAGAAGCAGCGCCATTGCAACACACGAAATCCTGAAGAAATTCATATTCATCCCGTCAGCTCCTTTATGGTTTTTTCTCCCGCCCCGTAGGAGGCTCGGAGCATCTGGACGCTCCGGCAGAGAGGCTTTCATCATCCCGACGGCTTATCCTTCTCAGGAAGCTCCGCTTTGCCGGATCGGGCTGAGGAAGCTTTGAATTGAGGGAGTACAGATAGTGCAATACCACATCGCCTGCCGCCTTCAGCGAGCGGGGCGAGCATCTGATGGGAAGATCATCTCCGGTATGCCATTCGGGATAATCAATGTCAATAAGAACGCATGCAGGGATCATCTTCTCCAGGAAAGGGATGTGATCGCATCCTATGTATTTGAGCTTGTTCGGCTTCATTCCGAAAAACTCCCTGTAGTTCAATGCATGTGCTATTGTATATAGCCTGAGCATCAGCTCCTTTGACTGAAGGCCGTATACGCTGTAGTAGTAAAGGGCGTTCAGGTCTATGTCGAGGCACATGTTGAACCCGCCGACCATATCCAGGATTATTGCCTCATCAGGAATCAGATCGCCCATGTGTGCCGCAAAATACTTCGAGCCTTCATAGAACGTGTTGTCATCGAGATCGCCTACATCCTCAGCGTCAAAAAAGGCCAGAATCACGTCGCAGGGAGGCGGAGACTGGGTCATCAGCCTGGCATATTCGAGCATTATGGCTGTCCCTGAGCCTCCGTCGTTGGCGCCCGGTATCGGGATCGCCCTCTTCAGCGGGTCGTCCTCCCTGTCTGCGATGAGGCGCGTATCGAAATGAGTGCCGATCAGAACCCGCCTCGATGAATCAGTGCCCTTCACGATGCCGAGTATGTTCATGCACCGCACCCTGCTTCCCTGCAATGTCACCTCGAAGGGCTGGCATCTCCCGTCTGATACATGGCGCGAGAGCTCTTCCGAGATAAGCCTGAGAAGCTCTCTGTGGCCTGAGCTTCCAGGGTACCGGGGCCCCAGTCTGACCTGCTCGGTCAGGAGCCGGAAAGCCTCTATCTCATTGAATGCAGGAACTGAAACCATCAGGTCTCCCTTCATGTCAAATCTGTCCCGAGCATGAAAAAGGGGAGATTGACTCTCCCCTGCTCAAAACCGTTATTCGCTGGCGCTATTTTACGAAATGCCCGCCGCTCTTCTCGATATCCTGAAGCTTCTGCTGGACGTACATATTGTCCACCGGATTGGGTTTCTGAGCCTCTTCAGCCCTGGCCTTCAGATTCTTCGGGATGGAGAGGCCGTCGTAGATGACCTTCGCGACAGGCAGGGCGAATGTGAGGAGCCCTGCAGTCGTCGTGATGCCGGACGAGGCTCCTAGCATCAGAGCCGCGTTGACAGCCACCATCGCCGCTCCTTCCGCCATGTTGAGGCCGGCGTTGACCATCTTGTTCTGCTTCGTCAGCAGGATATCCGTGATGCCTTCCGGCGGCTTGTCCTGGCAGGCGTCGAACATTCCCTTGACTCCCTCGAAGACCTTGTAGCCGCCGCCGAGAGCTCCGAGCTTCGTCGAGAGCTCGCTTCCAAGCCACATGTAGCTCTTGGGCATCCCGTGCCTTATCCCCTGGAAGGCTTCATAGCGGGCGCCCCACTTGCCCATTCCGAGCACCGCCTTGCTTATACCCATTGTTATTGAGCCTATGCGCGACATCTTGGCGTCGAGAGCGTCTATGCCGTCCTTGGACATCCCCATGCTGCTGAGCACGCTGTGGAATGCAGTGTCCTTGGCGATGTACTTGACCATCTCGTCCCACTGCGTGTCCTTCGCGTAAGGTATTCCCTCATAGTTGTGAGTGGAGCTGAAGTTGACAGAGTCCGTCTTCGGCTTTGGATCGAATCCGAAATTGGTGGGAAGATATGTCGAGATCCCTGATGAATCCTTGTATGCCTTCCCCTGGTGCTCGACGGCTATCACCGCGTTCTTGACCGCGTCGACCACATCCTGGGCGGCCTTCTTCGCCGCCTCATCCTTGATTCCACTGTCGTTCGCCATCAACTGCGCGAAATGTCCGAGATCCTTGTAATCGTTGTAAAGCTTGTAATTGAGGCCCTGGCAGTAGTGCTCGGCCTTTTCGGCGTTCTTGCGAATGTCCTTTGGATCTACACTGCCGGACATCAGCACCTGCGAAAGCTTGTCTGTAGACTGGACGAGCGCGTCTATTTTACTCAGATCGACAGCCGAAAGAGTCGCGGTGAGAATCTCCGACTGGTTCTGATGAAATGACTCGTATACGAAGAGCTTCGCAAGATCGGCGGGATCCATAGGCTTGCCGGTGCTTCCCTCCTGCAGATCCTTCATCACCTTCGGGAGAGGCTGGGCAGTTCCGCGCTCTGTCTCTTCAGACGCCACCATATATTTAGCGCCATCCTTCAACGCGTGGGCGACTTCGACCTGTGCCATCAGGCAGGCGTCGAAGTTCACCAGGTCTATCTTCTTGCCCGCCGTTGCCGCAGCTTTGTCGATGACCTCTTTGAGCTGATTCGTGTTCATCAGATGCCCTGTGCTCTCGTCGCTCATCGAGCCGGCGAAGCCTGCGCCGTGATCGAAGAACACAACCGCGTAGTTCTCGGCAGGAAACTTCTTGATGCCCCACTCGAGAAAATCGCTGATGACCTTTGGGTCGCCCATGTCCTGGATCCCCAGATCCTGAAGCACAGGAGACTTTATCTTGTCAGACTCGGAAAAGTCCTTTGTAACGTAATAGCGCCTGACCGTCTCGATCTTCTTGTCCTTCATCGCGGCGCCCATCACTGATTCGAGGACTCCACCGCTGTGAGGCTTGTTTCCCGGATTTCCGCCGAGCTCGACGACGAGGTTCACGTCGTCGTTGGAGCCAACTCCTTCGAGCCCCTTCATCGCGTCATACATCGGGCCGAAGAGGTTGTTGTTGCCATCCATGTACAGCAGCACAGTCCATTTCTTCTTCTCCGCTCCGGGATCTTTCAGAGACGAGAGGTCTATCCTGTCGCATGAAAAGAGCACCGGGTCGTCTTTCCTCTTCTCTTTGTTTTTCTTGAAGAAATCTGTGACGATCTTGTCAAGCTGATCTACCGAGGCTCTTCCAAAATCAGGTATGCGTGCGTCCATGATTTTCAACTCCTGCAAATGAATATTTATTTCCTTTGACTCTGCCGCCTGTTCCGCAAGTGCAGCGGCATGGTCAATGATGCTCTCCAATATATTATATGTATTCCAGGCTGATGAAATCAACAGAAAGATGTTAACAAACTATTAACTGTTGGAACGGCAGGCAGGACAAAGCAGAAAATGCCCTGGTGCCGCGCCTTTCACGGCATGGGAAAGCGACGCTTCGACAGGCCTCAGAAGACAGAGTCAATCCTGTGCAGTCTCAGCTCGCTGCGTTTTGTCAAGAGATTGGATTCGATCGCTAATTCTGGCTGTTGAAGTCCTCGAGCAGGTCCATGCGCTGCGCGAGCTCCGCCAGCTCCCGAATCGTGTCGAGATCGCTCAGGTTGTGTCTCTCCTTGGTGTAGGCAAATATATCTCTGAAATAGCCACACTCGCAGAAGAGGATGACACCTGTCTTGAAGATACGGGCTGTTTTCTTGCCGCACTGGGGACAGGTAAGCTGGTAGCGGCTCTCTATCTCTACCGGATTAAGTTCCTTTAATGCCGCTGCCCTGTCAAGATGGGGGTAAATACATTCTTCCAAAAGAGCTTCGACTTCGTGCATGCGATCAGACACCTCCCACACTGGTACTCCACTGATGAGTAAATACTATTCGACAGGAGCCTCCAAAAACATGCAGTTTTTTAAAAAGCTTCAATTAAATTTTGTCGTTGATATGACGGCCTTTTGACAATGTCAAAAAAACCGTCCGACGGGAATCCGCGTTAAAACTGGAAAAAAAAGCAGATGTTGAGAAATTCCCAATGATATCGGGGTTTCAAAGATTTTCAGCTCCGGTTTTCCGGCTGTGGGCCATGTATGCGGCGAACCGGCGCGGCATCATTTTCCAGTTGTGACGCCGCCCTGAACGGCCGCGCACCGGCCTGATCCCTCATGTATCAGGCCCAGCTTTACATAGAGCGGGCACACCATTTTCTGGAAAGAAGGAAGATATCTCATATATATTAGAGCCGCGACGCTGCACATGATCCCGCCTGCAAGAACTGTCTGCGGTGCTCCGATAAGTCCAGCCAGGTATCCGGCAATCAGGCTTCCCAGCGGAGCCGCGCCCATGAAGGTAGTGGTGTAGAAGCTCAGAACCCGGCCGCGCTTGTCCTCATCGACTACAGTCTGTATGAACGTATTTGTGGATGCCATCTGCACCATCATACCGAAGCCTGTCAACAGCACGAAGATGAAAGACAGACAGATGCTCCTCGAGAAAGAGAACAGTATAAGGCCGCCGCCCAGAATCAGAGTCGCTTTCGGGATGTTCTCCGCAATTCCCACCACATTCTTTCTCGATGCCAGGAATATGGCTCCGGCAAGAGCGCCTATCCCTACCGCGCCCATCAGGAGCCCCATGGCCTGCGCTCCGCCGTGCAGTATCTGCGAAGTGAAGACAGGCATCAGCACAACAGCCGGGACTCCCATCATGCTCGTGAAAAAGAGAAGCAACAGCACAGACCTTATGGGAGGGAATCCGAAGGTATACGAAAACCCGTCCCTGAACTCGTCCAGAAGCGGCATCTTCTCCCTTCCGTTGCTTCGCTGATTGACTCTCATGGCCAGAAGCGCTGCGATCACGGCCACAAAGGATATGCCATTCAGCAGGAAGCATATCCCCTCGCCCATGCGCTCTATTATGAAGCCCGCCACCGAAGGGCCTATCATCCTGGCGCCGTTGAATATCGAAGAATTCAGCGCGATGGCATTTCCCAGATCGCTTTTGTCTTCGATGATGTCGTGCACGAAGGTCTGCCTTCCCGGCATGTCAAAGGCGGTTATTATGCCCATCACCACTGAGAGAGCGATTATGTGCCATACCCTTACGGTGCCGGTAATTGTCAGAAAGGCCAGCATGAAAGCCTGCAGCATCATCAGGCACTGGGTGATGATCAGAACGGTCCGCCTCTTCCATCTGTCGAGGAGCACGCCTGCGAAAGGAGCGAGCAGGAAGGCGGGTATCTGGCTCGAAAAGCCCACGACGCCCAGAAGGAGCGGCGACTGGGTCAGCCTGTAGACCAGCCAGCTGGAGGCGATCGTCTGCATCCAGTTGCCTACCAGAGAGATGCCCTGCCCTGTAAAAAAAAGGCGGTAGTTCCTGTATTTGAATGCCCTCAGTATCAGTGACAGGCTGCTCTGTTTTTTTTCATGTCCTCTGTCTGCTTCCATGCGTTGTTACTTTCCTGTCGATCCTTTCCGGATCACACGTCTCTTTAACAATGATTAAAAAATCCCGCTCAGGATTCATTATCATTATATCACAATTCATGAAGAAGGGAATCGCGCCATAGGATACAATAGTAGATCATGCACATCAACACAAAAAGGGGGAAAGAGAATGAAGATCCTGATAGTGTACTATTCCATGTACGGGCATATCCATCGCCTGGCCGAAGCCGTGGCGGAAGGAGCAAGGGAGGTCGAGGGAGCTGAAGTCACTCTCCGGAGAGTTCCCGAAACTCTGTCGGAAGAGATACTCGGAAAGATGGGAGCGCTGGATGCTCAGAAATCCATGGCTCACATACCTTTCTGCACCGTAGATGAGCTGGCTGCTGCAGATGCGATAATATTCGGCACGCCTACGCGGTTCGGGAATATGTGCGGGCAGATGAAGCAGTTCCTCGACGCCACAGGGGGCCTCTGGATGAAAGGCAGCCTCGTCGGGAAAGTCGGAAGCGTCTTCACGAGCTCGGCGACACAGCACGGCGGCCAGGAATCGACAATCCTGTCGTTCCACATAGTCCTTCTCCACCAGGGGATGGTAATCGCAGGCCTCCCCTACGCTTTCCAGGGGCAGATGGGAATCGACGAGATAAAGGGAGGCTCCCCTTACGGCATATCGACGATAGCAGGCGCCCAGGGCGAGAGAATGCCGAGTGACATAGAGCTGGCAGGCGCCAGGTATCAGGGCAGGCACGTCGCAGGTATCGCGAAGAAGCTGGCAGTCTGAAAACCCGGAGAAAATGGCATCAGCTCAGATGCCTCAGTAGTCCGATACTGCTGCAGGGGCCGGTTCATCCGAGCCCCTGCAGTGTTTATAATCAAGAGCACGAGTAACGCCCTGACTCCTGCCTCATGGCGTTACTATGACAACCTTGCTACACGCTCACCGCTGTCTGGACCGCATCGAAATAGGGGCCTTCTCTGGCCCTCTCCTGCGCCGAGATCGCGTCACAGGCGGTCGAGCCGCTCATCAGCACGCCGCACAACGAAGCGACATCTATCGGGTCCCTGTAGTCGGCATTTTCAACGCGTTCAGCCACGTCGCTGAGCGTCATATCGGCGCCTGTCAGGTATCCGTGGATGACTTTGCTGTGGATGTATTCCTTTTCCAGCTCTGTGCCGTTCTGCTTCGCATTGTAGTAGATGTCATACGATATCGACTCGGCGGCCATCTCCACTCTCTCATCTATATGGTAATCCCGATCAATCCTCGAACACTGGCCTGAGCCTCTGGGCATCACGCCTGGAATCGGGCAATAGAATGGAGGAGCCTCATTCGAGGACCTGGTGAAAACGTCTCCGTTTCCGCCTCTGTTCGAAGTAACGCGCGACGACGAATCATTGCGCACAGGATGCCCGGAAAGATTCATCAGAGCTGCACCATTGCCTATTGTAACCACATTCATCATCTCCCTTTAATACTTTTACTGCCAATGTCAATGATACATCTGAGCCGTTAAGGAAACCTTAAAAAGAACATAACAATCCCTGAAACTTTTCAGCTTTTTTGAAAAAGGAAATTTCAGACTGACACACATGTGTCAGTGGACTGTGGTATACTGCATGCAGGCAGCGGTTTGAGCACCGGCTGACATGCCCTGCTGCTCCCATCCCGGACGGAGATACGTGGAATAAATGATCGACAAGATTCTCAGGAAGCTGGAAGTTCTATCCGCAGCTGCAAAATACGATGTATCGTGCGTTTCAAGCGGAAGCTCGAGAAAAGAGAAGAAGGGAGGGCTCGGAAACGCCGCCCCTTCAGGGATCTGCCACAGCTTCACAGGCGACGGCCGGTGCGTGTCACTGCTCAAGGTCCTGTATACGAACAACTGCATCTATGACTGCAGCTACTGCGTGAACAGGCGCTCAAACGATATCCCGAGGGCGTCCTTCACAGAGAGGGAAGTGGAAGAGCTCACGATGAGCTTCTATCTGAGGAACTACATAGAAGGCCTCTTCCTCTCCTCGGCAATATTCAGCTCGCCCGACCATACGATGGAGCAGCTCGTGCGGGTCGTGAGGAACCTGAGGGTCGTGCATCGCTTCAACGGCTATATTCATCTGAAGGCTCTGCCCGGAGCGGACCATCAGCTCATAACAGAGGCAGGCAGATATGTCGACCGGCTGAGCGCGAACATCGAGCTGCCGACCCGTGAATCTCTGCACGCCCTGGCTCCTCAGAAAGACGGATCGACCATCCTCGGAGCGATGAAGTCGATGAGCACGCAGATCGTAAAATACAGGGACGAGAAGAAGAGATTCAGGCACACTCCGTCTTTCATTCCGGCAGGGCAGAGCACGCAGCTCATTGTGGGGGCGTCGCCAGAAAGTGACTCGACCATCCTTACGCTTTCAGAGGCGCTTTACAGTAAAATGAGCCTCCGGAGAGTATTCTATTCAGCGTATGTGCCTGTCACCACCGATCCAAGGCTGCCCGTGCTGGCCTCTCCGCCTCTTCTGAGAGAGCACAGGCTCTACCAGGCCGACTGGCTCCTTAGGTTCTATGGATTCACTGCCGGCGAGCTTTTCTCTGCCGAGAGACAGAACCTCGACGAGGGCTGCGACCCGAAGGTGAGCTGGGCGCTCTCCCATCTGGAGTGTTTTCCCATCGAGGTGAACAGCGCTCCATACGAAATGCTGCTGCGGGTGCCCGGCATTGGCGTGAGAAGCGCCGGAAAGATAATATCGGCCAGAAGGCATCACATGCTCGGGCCTGAGGACCTGAAAAAGACAGGAGTGGCTCTCAAGCGGGCCAGATACTTCCTGACCGCCGCAGGCAGAGGGCTTCACCCCGATATGATGAACGACGGGGTCATGAAGAAAAATCTCATCAGATCGGCAATTCTGGACGGCGAAGACAGGAAAAGGCGGGGAGCGAAGGAGCGGACAGCAGGCTACGAGCAGCTTACACTCTTCCCGCTCGAGCCGTATGGCTGCTCCGCGCAGGAATATATCTGCGCGTCCCACGGTGAGCTGTGATGTCCACGATCTACGTATACGACGGCACTTTTTCCGGCCTCCTGACAGTGATCTCCATGGTAATTCAGTCTGATGAAGAGCCGGAATCGATAACTTCAGCTCCTCCATTGCAGGGCGACCTCTTCATCTCCATCGAGTCCGTGGCCACAGAAGACGACAGGGCGCTCAGGCTGGCCTCCGGGATACGTGAAAAGGCATCAGAGGAGGCATTCAGAAACTGCATCTACGCCTTCCTCGCCGAAGAAAGGGATTGTGAGAAGCAGATCCTGGCTTATGTCAGGAAGGCCCTCATCCTCGGAGCGCAGGTAGACAGCCATCACTGTGATGACGATGTGATAGCGCTTCACAGGTCTGTTCAGAGAATCAGGACAGAATGCCACAGGCTCAAAGGCTTCATACGCTTCGAGCAGCTCGAGGACGGCCTTCTCTATGCGCCGATAGAGCCTGTGCACAACGTGGCGAGGCTTCTGGCCCCGCATTTTGCGCGCCGCCTTTCCACGCAGAGATGGGCGATTCATGACAGGAAAAGGCAGGTTGCTGTGCTGTTCGAAAAGGGCAGATGGGAGACAGTCGATGTGCTGTCATCCGGACTGCCTGAGCTCTCTGTGGAGGAAAAAGAGATCCAGAGGCTCTGGAAGGCTTTCTACGACTCGGTAAATATAAGAGAGAGGGCAAATCCGAGGCTGCAGAGGCGCATGATGCCTGAGCGGTACTGGAAGTATCTTCCTGAGCTCAATGTGTCTCCTGAAAGAGGAATGGAGAAAGGCCGGGAGAATCCTTATACTCACCGGCATGATTAACGTCACTGCCCTTGGAATGAGGGGCGGCAGAAGATGAGGCAATCGAGATAACCACCATCTTCTGTGTTTTCATCCTGAGCGTTGATATGCAGGGATCACCGCTGGCACCTTTTCACCATCTCAGGATAAGGATGTGAGAGCATGGAAAAGAAGGAAAACTGCTCACTCTGTGACAGGCTCTTCGAGGACATCGACAAGGAGAGGATCAGGCGCTCTGTCGACAGGCTCAGGGAAGAATTCCCCACATTCACGAGGCAGGCGCTCTGCAGGCTCGTCATAGAGCGCGAAGCCACATTCTGCGGCGCAATAGGCGGCCTTACAGGCGCCCTCCCCTGGCCCTGGCTGATTCTGGGCGTCGCGCCGGATATGATTGCCCTGCTCGTGAAACAGAGCCAGATGATTCTGTCAATCGCATACATTTACGGCTGCGAGCCGGACAGCAGGGAGAGGATGCTGGAGATACTGGGCTGCCTGGGAACCTCTGCCGGCGCAGTTGCAGGGACTTACGGCATCAGGCGCCTCGTCGAGCGCGGAGCGTCGAAGGCATTGGCAGAGCTGCTCTTCAGCAGGATTCTACGCTCGATGATGACGCGTGTAAGTCCCCGGCTGGTTCCGCTCATCGGCGCGGCAACCGGGATAGCCTTCAACCAGGCAAGCGTGTGGGCAGTGGGAAAGATTGCGATTGAATACTACAAGTATTACAAGATGCCTTCCCAGTCATCACCGGCTCCTGAGGAGTCAGAAGGCCAGGATCTCGAAGAGGAGATCGGCGATGAATATGAAGATACTGAGCCCAGGCCGGAAGAGGACGGGCTTCGGGAGGAAGACGGCGATATCGACGACGGCTCAGGCGACGTGGATGTGGATGCTGACCTCCTCGACGAGATTCCGGCTGAAGATGATATTGAAGATGCACGTAATGAGCAGGGCGGGAACGACCCTCTAGACACTCCTCTCACTGACGATGAGGTGAGAGATCTTCTCGATAGCAGAGAGGGCTCTGCCGAGGATCGGGAGGACGACAGTCCGGCCGGGAAGGAGAAAGAGACGAAAGAGAGTGAAGCTGACCAACAGGGAACTCAGAGTCCCAGAAAGCAGAAGATAACGCGCATATCGCTGGACAGCGACGAGAAAAGCGGCGATGAAGAGGAGAAAGGCGGAGACAGCGCGGAAAGCAGCGAGTCATCACCATCATGAGCGGCGAAAAGCATCGCATACCATTAATCTCGATTGCCATGATCCTGATCGGAGTAGCCGTGCTCAGCTGCGAAATATGGCATCACAACAGAGAGAACGGCACAGCCAGCCAGAAATGGCTTCAGGCCGGTGGAACGATAATAATGGCGACAGTCACTTCTCTCGGGAAGAGCGGAAGCGGAAAGGATGACGCAGGTTTCACCCCTTCATTCCAGTACCGCTATATCGTTGACGGCAAAGAGTACCTCGGAGAAAAGATCTCGCAGAGGATTGTCGTGTACAGGGACGAGAAATCAGCACAGGAGTTTGTCAAGGAGTTTCCCGCAGGACAGGATGTCACGGTGTACTATGAAAAAAACAATCCCTCGAGCGCTCTGCTCGAGCTGCCTGTCCATCAGATAAACAAGCTTTATGTGGGCCTGGCGGTGCTTCTGACCATCGCAGGCCTCATCGTATGGCGCTTTCTGAGAATCTAGCCTGTGAATGGCAGGATTCAACTGTAATCGGGCGCACGCAGATTTGAAAGCCACCCCGGCTGGAGGTGGCTTTTAAACTGTTCTACCGCATCAAGCCCAATGCCCATGAATTAGTATAGAACTATTTTCAAGAAATAATACGAGACTTGGAGTGTAAAACAGGGGAGATGGAGAGAATGGTGAGATGGGGAGGTATTCAGAGAATTCCTCTATCCTGCTTTGCTCTCCCTCTCTCCTCCATCCCCACCTCTCCTCACTTACACCAAAATTCTTTAATTCAGTGCCATTGGCATCAAACCGGAGGCACTTTTCGCTCAAGCCCGGCGAAACTCTGTCATAGAACCTCTGCGCCGCGCCATCCAATCACCGGACTGGCTGGCTTTTCTTCTTCTCATCCTTATTACGATCTTCTCTGTTATCTTCCAGCGAGAAGTCGGAAATGCCTGAAGCGCGCTGTTTTTCCAGCTCGGCTATCTTCTTCTTCACCTCGTCGGCATCCGAGGCATCAGGGTTGTCATCCAGGTACTGGCGCGCTCTTTCGAGCTCGTCGCCTCCCTCTTCCTGCATGTAGCTCTCGAAAGGCTTTTTACCGTCGAGGCCCTGCACCGACAGCACGCGCTGCCCGCCCTCCAGTTTTCCATTGCCTGCTATGAAGTTGATCTTCATCGTGTTATCGGCCTTGAGGTTTCCATCGCCTGGAATGCCCATCGACTTGCCGCTGTTCTTCTCGACGAGGCGCATGGCCTTCTGCTTTACTTCCTCGGGGTCGACCTTGTCAGAGTCCTTTCCCCTCACAACCACTTCAAAATGGGCGATGTCTCTCCCGGCCGTGACAACGTCGCCGGCCTTCACGAGCGGCGAGAAATATGTCTCGATAGTTATATCGAGCTCCTTCTTTTCGGCCTTTTTAGCCTTTTCCGCCTCGTCAGACTCCTTTGCCTTTGTACTATTGGCCATCTGGGCTGCATTTTCGGCGGAAGCCGCGTCGAGATCGCCTTCATCGCCCTCATCCCGGCGGTTCTCCTTTGCCTTCATCAGCTTTTCCAGCGATGGCAGCGAGGGATTTCTTATCTGATCGATTGAATCGAGAGCTTTGTTGTAGTAGCCGTTGAGCTCGTTAACCTGCTTCGGCGTCATCTCCGAGACAGGCACCAGCGCAGCGGACTCTTTCCTGTCCTCCCTCTCGACCTTACGCTGCTGAATCTCGGCAAGCCTGTCAGGAGAAATGTATGGCGTCAGAGAGCTCAGAGAGCCGTTGTATCCAATCGGGTCGGACATTTTATCACCCACCTCTGATGCAATCACAAATTATTGAAAACAGTTTTAGTTGCTCTTTTATTATATCGTATCGCGGGCTGTCCGTCAACATCCGGAAAGGTTATTCCATGGCCAGGTAGCCTTTCTGCAGCGCATCTTCGAGATGCTCGGCCACAGGCTCGCCTTCCACGAATGAAATCCAGATCTTGAAGGTCTTGTCGGGGAACTCTTCATCGGAGAGAGGAGGCACTTCGCGCTGGGCGATTACGCTGCTCATCACTGTCACGGGCGCGAGCTTGCTGTGAAGCGTGAAGGTGAGGTTGCAAGGCTCTCCCTCAGGGAGGGGTGAGCCGCAGGTTATCTCCATCCCGCCGGGGCTTATCACGATTACGTATGCATAGAAGTGCTTCCTCGAGCCGGCCAGATCGAGCTCAAAGTGATGAGTGGCATGGATCCGCAGTGATCGCTTCTGCCTGAACGGCTCAGCCCAGTCAAGCATGGTCCGGATGGCTTTTTCGGTTTCTTCCGAGTCAGAAACGAACTCCAGACCCATCTGGTAATTTCCCTTGCCGCACTCACGCGCCCATACCACGCGGGACTGCAATTCCAGCGGAGCATCCAGATAGAACTTCATCGAGATGACGTTATCTTCCGGCAGAAACACGTCGCTCGTTATCTTCATGCCGCCTGGAGATATGTCATTGATATGGAAATACAGGTTCTTCCCTTCTTCATCGCCGCGGCCCGCCATCACGCAGAGCACTGTCTTCTTGACGTTGATGGATTTTCGCCTGAGCTTTCTTCTCTCGGCGTCACTGTCGCCAACTGCATCCGGAACGCTCCGGTGCGTGTTTTCAATTGAAGAGTCCATATCAAGTCTCCCGGTCAGTGCCTATGCTTTCAATGGTTCAAGACCACAGGCCAAATTCCTCTCCGCCATCTCCGCTATCTGCCCTTCTTGACAACTGCCGTTTTCTGCGGAGGCAGATAAGGACTGACCAGCTGCTCCATCATGAACTCAGGCATGGGCCCTTCGTGCCAGGTAATCACCTTCCCTTTACTGTCAATCACCGTAACACAGGGAACAGCGCCTCCACCGAAATATCCTATATACTTCCTGTACTCCGGCCTGTTCGCTTCCCTGACATCGACAGAAACGACATTCACTCTGCCTGCATATTTTCTTTCAAACTGAAAGACTTCGGGCCTCATGCCCTCACAGCCCCTTCACCCATATACGTGGAAGAACAACAGGGTCAGAGGCTTCGACCCGGCCGCCTTGTCCGTCTGCCCAGCCTGGGCAGCCGACAGAATAAGCATCGATACCATAAAAGCGAGGAGAATATATCCCAATATCTTTGCCATGTCAACCACCTGCTTTCATCAGCCAGTTTCACTCCTTCTGATGCGTCGGCCGATGATTAAGCTTCAGCAGGCAAAGCGGCTTTTCTGCCTGCAATACGGTCGAGGCTGATTCTCCGGAAAACAAAAAAGGACATGTTGTCAATGCCCTCTTGTCTCAACGCTGCAATATGCGATGAAGGCGGCGCCTTCAGGCTACCACTTCATCATGCTGTCCAGCTTCTCGATATATGCTTCAAGTTCCCCGCTGTCTTTGCAGGAATCCTCGGCGGCAGATATCATCTTTCTCCGCAGATAGGAAAGGTTGTCTCTCAGATCGTATGAATCCGGCTCGCGTCCATATTCCATATTGTCACCCCCTGATACTGAGATTTACGGTCTCCGGCACTGGAGATTAAACCAGAAAAAAGCAGGCTTGTCAAGGCTCTCCGCATTACTCTGGGATTTGACAGCTACAATAACTAAATCTATAATAAAAAGAATATGGTGCATTATTATGTATGCTTATCGGACTTAAAAGATGGAAGAATACCCGGATAAACCTGAAACAATAAGTATAGAGCAGATTCCAGACCTGTTGAACGAAGCATATTTGGCATATCTTGCCTGGAATGTCGACGACAGAGTTCTTGATCTATATTGGGACAACTGTCTGGTAAGAAATGCAGACGGCACTGAGATAAAGGACCGTGTTACACTACTGCGATGCAGGGATGTGAGAGGAATAGCTGCCGGAACAGAGCCATCAGACTGCTTTGCAAGACCATCAGAGATTCGTCCCCCAGGCGAAGTAACTGCAGAATTCCTCGCAAAAGAAATCAGCGGAGACGTGAGATGGAGCTGGGACGATGAAAGCTGGATTGTTATAAACATCCGGAGAGTCGAGCAGGAGGTGTTCCATTCCCTCAAATCGGCCCTCCTCTTTGGCAACGAGAAGGATATCATGGAATCCCCCGTTCGTGTCATATTCAACATACCTGGCGAACTCACGGAAGCCGGAGATGAATATGACGTCTCTATCCTTGCAGGTTGCGAAAGCCTCACAGCATGCAACAGACGAGGTGAGCCCAAGAGCCTTGAAATCTGGAGTGCCCAGTGTGCCGCCTGGTGGACTGGATGGAAGAAGCACTGGAAAGACAATGTGTCCGGAGACCAGGAAGGATGCGAATCAACTGTTGAAGACTCGATGATCCCGGCCATGAGAAACGAAGCAGACCCCTACTATGAACCTCCGCAGGAGCCCGCATTCGCGCTTTCAGCCCACGATATGCCTGAAGAGCTTCTGATTCCTTTACGAAACTGGTTTGAAGGTAAGCTGGAGAAAGACTGCCTCAAGATAGCCCGTGCCTGGCCATGGGGAGATGATCTTGAAGAGCGGGCCAGGAATATCTCAGGCTGGGAGCCCGATACTCACTGGGGATATATTCGGGCAGTGGACGAATGGTGGCAGGAGGGAGATCGCGCATCTGTCACCATACGCGGTATTATGCATAATGCACCTTTCTCAGGCCATCCAGCCGAGAATATGGAGACATTGTGGAAGTTTGCCATCAGACGCCTTTTGGGAGACTGGACAATAAAGAGTTTCCATTATAGATGCCCTCCTTATGATCGCTCAATCTCGATATCCGATGATAGAAAACCATGGCTCAATGACTGGCGCTCAGGCCCGGTCATTACAGATAAGCGAAAAGCATTGAGCAAAATGAAGAACTGGCTCAAATTGAAGACCTGGCGGCTCTCGAAATGGAGCACTGATGCAAAAGCTGGAAAGCACAGAAAATAATGCCTTACTTCACCTCCAGCATCACACTGTCTGAGTGGCTGTTGAATTCAGGAGCGTACATGCACTCAATCTCGGCCATCCCGTTCTGGTATTTTCCCTTGTTGACTGCGCGGAGCGGATACTCGAATACATACGTCCCCTTCGGAAGATAATTGAAATAGAAATGAGTGGCCGTGTCCCGCGTCGACTCATAGTAGAACAGCCCGTCCTGCATCTTGTACCTGGAAAGCACATTTGTCGGCTCGAGGCCGCTGCCTCTCGAATCCTTCATGTGGACATACTCCATATCCCTGTCTGTGCGCAGCTCTATCCTTATCTTTACAAGGTCGCCCACCTGCAGCGCCCCTTTGACAGGCTCGATTACGGGCCCGCTCTTACCGCTCTTCTCTACGAATATCGTTTTTCTGAGGGTCAAAGGGTTCTGCCCGTGCGGCGTGACCTTTGAGATGTCTTCCATATACTGCCAGTGCGCCCCGCCCCAGGCGATGCCCTTTTCGCTCTTCCTGACGGTGAGCGTGCCGAAATCCGGCTTCACCTGACTGCCGCTGTATCTCTTCTCATAAAAGCCCGTGCCTGCCTCAACTTTGTCCGGCTCCACCTTTTCGCCGCCCACTGTCATTTCGACGGGCCCTGAGAATGCAAGCAGATTCTCTCCTCTGCAGAGAAGGCCGTATATCGCGTCGGCCGTGGCCTTTGTCGTCTTCCAGTCCTGGGTCTGCTTCTGCTTGAGAAGCCATACCTTGCAGTCTTCCACGGCCTTCTGATCGTTCATCACCTCGTCGAAAGCCTCTATCATGAGAGCCTGAGTCTCTATCGGCGCCCTGTACCACCACCATGAAAGCTCAGTCTCGCCCCAGAACATCCCCATCTCGTCGTCTGTCTGGCTCCTCTCCCTGATCGAAGCCATTATCTCCTTCGCCTTCGCGCTGTTTCCAAACCGGTTGAGAGCCAGCGCCAGGTGTCCCTGCGACATTCGAGAGGCCAGCTTGAGCCAGTATTTCCCTGCCTGAGAGAGGAAGTAATCCACATCTTCTTTCGCATAATCCGGTATCGGCTTCTCTTTCAGGAAGAAGCTCCTGCCGTACAGATATAGAGCCACAGTCGAGCTGAGATTATTATCGTTCAGGTGGCCCAGTTTCTTCAGCTCCCTGTAATGCTCATGAATCCAGAGGTCCAGGTAGTCCACGCCCTTCAGCGCGCATTCCCTGCCCTGGACATCCGCTTTCAGGTGTCCCAGCCTCCCGAATCCCGTGACGATATAAAGGGTGATGAAGCTGTCGCCACGCCCGCCTGGGAACCAAGGCCACGAGCCGTCTCGGAGCTGCATGTTTCTGAGCTTGGAACATGCAGAATCCAGCTCCCTGGCCATCTTTGCATCATCGAAGAGGATCCCCGTCTTCTTCTTCGCTGCGCTCTCGCTCTTTGCCTGAAGCACCCACGGCGTCTCGAGGAGCAGGACGCTCTTCAGCTCGGCATTCTTCTCCAGATTCGACAGCAGTGCGTCCGGCTGCTCGCTCTTCCAGCGCTCGAAGACCGCTTTTATCTTCGGATCGGAGCCGGCAATATGCTTTGCCAGCGCATTAGCATACAGGCGGTTGAAAACCTGCTCAGAGCACTCGTGCGGGAACTCCATCAGGAAAGGCAGCGCCTGGACGGCATACCATGAAGGGTTGGACGTGATCTGGACAGTGTATCCCTCGGTGACGAGCGATCCCGACCCTGCCGAGTCAGCGAGCTTCTTAAACGTGAACTTCTTTTCTCCCGGCCCCCTGACCCATAGCGGAATCGATTCGTGAACCATTATCCGCCGCGACAGGACAGGTATCACCCCTTCTTCCCCGTCTTTCTCGGAGCCTGCGGCCGCCACGGCCCTGTAACCGACGAGACCAACGCCATCCGGTACAGTGAGCTTCCATGAGCAACTCCGTGACTGTTTCGGCGGTATGCTCATCTGCTGCCCGGCCTTGAGGTTGCCCAGCTTTTCATCGATGGAGGCGCCATTGACCGGAGAGAACAGCGAAAGCCGCACGGCCCCGCTCATGTCCTTTTCCGTCATATTGGACACCTTGACTGCGAACTCTATCTCGTCGCCTTCTCTCAGGAAGCGCGGTGCATTGGGCTGCACCATCAGGTCCTTCTGCGTCACTGTATGGCCCTCAACAAATCCTGATTCCAGGCCTTTTCCGTGCGCTAATGCCATCAGGCGCCATTTTGTCAGAGCCTCGGGCATCGTGAAGGAGATCTTCACAGTCCCGTCTTTTTCAGCAGCGAGATGAGGGAAGAAGAACGCAGTCTCACTGAGGTTCTTCCTGGCCTTAACAGACGAGAGATCCGCGCGCTGCTGCTGATCCGGAGACGTGGTGGGCCCGGCTTCGGTACCGGCTCTGCGGCCATCGGAAGCAGTTGTTGTCGTCGTATCTCTGAGAGTGACCGCACCGCTAACCGTGACGCCTGGCTGCCTGCTGCCGCCGCCATCTCTGTATGAGGAATGAACTGCCGCTCTGTTCAGCTGCATGTACTGATATCCGAAAAGGTTGGCTGCCAATTCCCTGAGGAAATCAGGATATCTGAGCTCTTTCACCATGACATTGGTATGCCAGTCGGCGTAGAGAGAGCTGAAAGCCTGGAAGGCATCGGAGAAACGCTCGTCGATGTATGAATAGTTGTGATAGAAGGCGTTTTCAAGAGAGGCCCATCTGTGCGGGATAAACGCATCGAGTGATTCGTCATAAAGCGATGCCATTATCTCGGCAGCCCGGTTTTCTGCGCCAGGGCCTTTCACTTTGAGAGTCCACACTTCCTTCGCGCCGGGAGTGACCTTTGATCTGAATGTCTCGAGCGAAACGTCCAGATGTTTTGTCGACCAGGGAACGGCTATATCCTTCCTGTAGCTGTAAAGCCTGTTCTCTCTGACAAACGAGGTTATTATCGTGAAGCCTCCGCGGAGCGCCTCATTGACCGGAAGCTCTATCAGGGCCTGCGTCCTGCCGGCTCCTGTCCAGTATTTCTTTACCGGCCTGCTGTTTCTGTATATCTCGACAAAGGCCTGCCCGCTCACGTATCCTGTCCCCCACAGGGCATTGAATGTCTTCCCGACTTCGACGGATTGATCTTTTATCACATAGTATGAAGGTACGCTCAATCCGAATTCAGGGTTTGCAGGATCGCACACAACAACAGGCAGAAGGGCCGTCACCTTCGCACCGAATCTGTCCTGTGTCGTGAGCTTCGCCCTGTAAGCTCCGGCCTTCAGGCTGAAATCCAGTGCGCAGGGATTCCCGCCGTCATACTGATAGCCCTTCCTGTCCACGACAGGGCCGAGAGGCCATCTGTTGATATCCTGAGAAGACACTCCGCCTGTTTCATCACCATCAGGCATGCCCTGGTCTGTAAGAGCTTCTTCAGTCACCTCGAGCCTCGTTGTCAGTGCCGGCTCTTTCAGGCTGTATATTTCAACCGTTCCGGAGCTCGGCACGCTGACTCCGTTCAGAGTGGCGGTGGAAATGGAGAGCTTGACTGGGCTCTGCACGGTCTGCCAGTCTCTTGCCGTAAGCGAGGCCTCGATGGATGAATAGCCTATTATGACTGAAGTCGAGTCGCTCCTTGTCTCTCCGGTCGAGTCTGTGACATCGGCATGAATCGTATACGTAAAGATCGGCCCGCTCTCTGCAGATACATGCAGGTCCGGCCTGGCGTTGAACTTTATCGTGAAAGCGCCGTTCGCATCGGTGACTGCCGTGCCGCGGCCAATCTGCTGCGCGCCTCCGGCCGGGGCTCCTCCGAAGAAGTACCGGCTCCACCACCATGGGAACCTCGCCTCCCGCATAACCCTCCAGGTTACCCTGGCGCCGTCTATCGCGGCTCCGGCATAGCTTTCTGCCCTTCCAGGAACGGAGATCTCATCATTGAGACGGTAGCCTTCCTTAGGCTCAGTCAAATCCACGCTGAATCTGGGGCGCTTGTACTCTTCCACCCTGAACGAGCCCGTGCCATAAGGCGATTCAGCTTCCAGGCTCATTACTCCCATGAGCCTGTCTGCAGGAGCCGTGAACATCCCTGAGAAAGAGCCGAAATCGTTCGATGTGACAGCCGTTCTCGCGATCTCCTGCCTGTTGGCGTCTCTGAACCTGACGGTCACCTTCTCTCCCGGCAGAACCTTGTAGCTCTGGAGCTTTGCATCGGCCTCGATTACGATACCCTTGAAATATATGGTCTGGCCCGGGCGGTAGATGGCTCTGTCTGTGAAAAAGACCGTTCCTCTGGTGGTCTTCTGCTCAGGGCGCCTGTACTGGTATAGATTGCCGTTTTCCAGGTATTCAGAGCCCTTCCCGTCAGAAAAGGCTATCCAGAGAAGGCTGTAATCCCTTTTGGCAACACTGGGTAGCGAAAAAGTACCGCTAGCATCTGTTTTAACGCTCTGCACAGCGTCAAACCCCGCCGCGTCATAGTTTCGGAGGCCATAGAGAGTGACATTGACTCCTGACAGTGGATTTCCAGATTCATTGTCCACGACGAAGCCTTCCACTTCATCTCCGCACATCCGCGTCACGGCGCCCAGACTGCTGACCCAGAGGCTGCAGTACATGATGCAGTTGCCGGTCTTTTCAAAGTCCTTCCTGTAACTGGCGACGACCCTGTAGAAGCCGGGGCTCAAAGCAGGCACTGTCACCGCTGCCTGCTTTTTCCTGTAGTCTGCAGTCGGCTTCAGCGGAACCGTCCATTCGGCCTCGGGCTTCTTCGAGATGAGCAGCTTCAGGCTTTCTTCGCTGAGGTTGAAGCTGTAATATCGCGAGCCTTTTCTTGTCAGGTATTCCTTCCAGTCTTCTCTGACGATTCGGAAGGACAGCGTATCGATATTCCGATATGTCACCAGCAGGGAAGACTTCTTTCCAGGCGGGACCAGGCGCTCGCCTTTCAGTTCCAGGCTCTTCTGCTGTATGCTGCCGATCAGGCTCGCGCAGAGCGAGGAGCCATATGATCCCTTATGGGCGTCCCTTCCTCTGGCCGCGGTGCTGAATGCCTCCTTCATGTCTCCCTTGTTCTGATAATGGCGAGCCAGGTAGTACAGAGCGAGGCTTGAAAGCTCTGACTGGCCGCACTTTTCGATGTCCTCCTTCAGCCGCTTGACATAGATTTCATCTTTATTCGCGCCGACAGAGCTGTTGAAGACATAGTTGAGCCGGGAAATATCCGCATCGAGAAATGCGTCCCTGTCGCTGTCTGCCTGGTGGAACGCCAGGAGACGCTGGTATATTCTGAGCGCACAGTATCTGGAGGATTCGGTGTCAGAGGTGGCTGGAGAATATCTGATAAAGGACGCGGCTTCATCGAACGCTCCGCCTGCCGCATCGATCTCGAATGCGTCTTCAGGACGTGCCCCTGCCTGCTCTCCCCTGCTGTAGAACTCGATAGCCTTCCACGCCACGAAATCAAAGAGGGTGGGCCGCAGCCGGAGCGGCGTGTTCCCCATGTCGAGGACGTCTTTCAGCTCTGCTATCTGGATGCTTTTAAGCTGATCTTCACTTTTCAGAAGATCCATGTAGATGGATGATATCTCCCTGAATATCCTTCTGAGATCCCATGTCGTGAAATCTTCATCGCTGACGCCTTCAGTGGCGGTTCTGTTAATAAAACGGTAACTGTTCTGCGTGTAATAATGCCAGTACCACTGCGCCAGCAGGGTTTTCATGATGGGCTTCATCTGCCCGTCGGCGCGCCCGATCTCCTCTTTCAGCCTCTTAACCTTATACTCAGGTTTGTTGCCCTTTTTATTTGATTCGAGCACAATCTGCGTTGCAAGAGCTTTCAGAGCCTCGCCCTTCCGGCCTTCCACAAGAGCAGCCTTATAGATGAGCTTCAGGTTGTCGATGGCTGTCTGCGGAAGCCCCTTCTTATTAGCTTCAGCTACGTTGTCCCACAGATTCTTCGTGCTCTGCTGGCATAGCACGGCATTGTGCATGATCATCAGCAGAATCAGCAAAGCTCCGAAAAAAGCAAGGCATCGTCTCATTGGTGTTCCCTCCTTATTCATCAGGCATTCTGAAAGATGTCTCTGTATGTGACGGCTCCATTTCATTGATAATCACAGGCACCTGTGCGAGAAAGAGAGGCATCGGAAGCTCAGGCGGTTTTCATCAGTCAGTACTCAGCCAGATCAAAAATCCCTCCTCCAGGAGGAAAAAATATCGCAGCCCTTCACATGGCTGAACAGATATCACAATTTACAATGTGAATGGAATGCCGCAGATTCTCTGAAGTTTTCATGTACAATAAAAGAACCGGACAGATTCTATTTCTGCCCGGTTCCATTTTTCCTTTTCCTGTGTCTTCCATCCCATCACACGGCGGCCGCGCCTTCTTCATGGGCTGCCGCTGCCTTTACATCGGGGCTCATATCAGCGACGCCACCTCATAGCCCTCAACTGAAAAGATCTTTCTCTCTTTTGCAATGCTGTCGAGGCTGTTCAGGCCTGTAGCGTAGAACGCGCTGGCCGTCGAAGCCATGGGCCGCTCGTAGCAGGAATGCAGATAGGGAGTAGGATCGTCGCCCAGTATGTCATCGATTGTAGCATCGCCGTTGAATGCGGCGGTGTTTATTCCCTCTCCGGCGATGAAGTACCCGATGTCATGATCTTCCTGAGAAGCTTCACAAAGCGGGCTGCCCACGGCAATTGTCGGCTCCGCCGAACGGTCCAGGGCTTTTCCATCCACATCGAGGGCAAGCGAGACAAGCTGATCACCCTGCGACGGAGCTGGCTTCTTCTCCGGCTGCTGCAGATTCACTTCCTTCTGGCCGTTCTCCGCCTGTGGCTTTTCGCTGGTCATCCTGCCTGATTTGGTTTTTTTCTCTTCAGGCCTGGCCAGAATGGAGATCTGATCCTCAGTCGCCGCAACCTCATATTCAGGAGATTGCGCGCCTGAGAGGCTCTTCTCCCCGTCGGCGTGAGAGCCGCCAAATTTCTGATTGACACTCTGATTGAATTGAATCCTGCCTGCGTCCATGGTTTTCCCCGCACAAAGTATTTTTTTATCATTCATATTATATAACAAATGAAGCACTTTAGATCCACTTTGTGTCTTAACAATTTGTTAATAAAATGTCGCAAAAGCTTTGAATGTCTTCGTGAAGCCAATTGCCAGCCATCAATCCTCACAAATGATATCCGGCATAAAAGTGAGCACCGTTTACTGCTTCTCCTCCAGAAATAGCGGACAGAAACCACTTTCCAGGAAGTGGGAGCCGAAAACATGTTAACGATGTTAAAATTGTTAATAAAAGAGTCTGTCCCTGTTTCTCTTGACAACGATGGCTGCCATGGCGTATAATTGGGGTCACCGTAGACAGCAGGTATATATAATGACCGCAAG
>Ga0302252_1000253_pt1 | contig 55983 bp, 44 predicted proteins | sample AAG_RA_Leu_MG_FD_193511 | JGI IMG/M metagenome (GOLD analysis project Ga0302252, IMG submission 193511) | Enriched activated sludge microbial communities from anaerobic digester in WTTP, New Holstein, Wisconsin, United States - AAG_RA_Leu | ecosystem: Engineered > Bioreactor > Anaerobic >... | reverse complement strand
GCAATGATTCCGTAGCTCTTTATCTCAATGAGGTGGAGGAATGTATCCTCCCCGATCTTCCCTGTGAAAGGGAGGTCTGCCTCCAGCGGCTTCTGCAGGCTTTTATTCCGCTGCCTCAGCTCTATTAGTGCCTCGTTATACCTGGCCTTATGCTCCTCATCATCAGACAGGATGAGCACCTGGTCAGGAGCGTTGCCTCTCGAGTCAATGACTGCGGCAAGCGAGAGGGCCAGCTCCGATTTCAGAGATGACAGGAACCTCGCCAGCATCACCTTGATGTCGAGGCTTGTCCCGATCTCGAGGGACATGATGTAAAAGCTCTGCAGAATGTCAGGAGACATTATTTTCATTTAGGCTTCGTTCTCTTTCCGGCCTTTGCCCTTGTCGTCCATTTCTTCATTCCAGACATCCATGTGGACATTGCAGAATTCAGTTCCAAAGCGCTGCCTGATGAGCCGGCAGACTTCTTCCGTCCTTATATTCTAGGGCGGTGCCGATAACCCTGTATTGCATGCCGCCGTTCATGGCAGAAGCTTTCATGGAGGACGGGTTATCGAAGCAGAATGAGGCAGAAAGGCACTCAGACCATGTAAATAGCTCACAGATTTCCGGCTGTCAGTCAGCTATAATTTACATGTAACAAAAGATAAAGAGGAAAGAGAGAAGGTGTTTAAAGTGTGGAATCTGCGAGACCTTTTTCATCGCGGTGAAGTAAAAGAGAACAAGGAGGACAGGGGACATCGTAAATTCCGCAGAATCAGCGTTATCCTCTCGATAAACTGCAGCCTTTCCGGAAATCAGTTCAGGATAATGACCGATAACGTGAGCTTCTGCGGAATCAGGTATCTGTCCCCGCTGGAGCTGCCTGTCGACGGCATGGTGGACCTGAGCATACTTCTCAGCTCCCACATGCCTGCACTGCAGATAAACGCGAAGGTTGCAGGCTGTGAGAAGGTTGAAGCAAAAGGCAGGACCCTGTATGCCGGGATCATTGAATTCGGGCCGCTCAAAGACAATGAGCAGAGGATATGGGAAAACTATGTGAAAAGGTACGAAACTGAGGATGATCCATTTAAAAATGCTGCTTAAACGACATCACATATGCTGAGAAACGGGAGAGGGGCTTCGGTCTCTCTTTTTTATTGCATTGATCTCTGTGATATGTTACGAAATCTTAATACCATTTATTACGAAATCTTAAGAGTTCGTTAACACTTTGTTAACATGGCCATGGGATAATAAAGGTGGAGAAAAAAATGAAAGGATGTGTGTTTATGAAAAATCTGATTTATGTCGTAATGCTCGCCTTCCTGTGCCTGGTTCTGCTGCCTGGAGCCGCTGATGCGGGAACAGGGTACAAGATCCAGAAGAAAGACACGACCAGCACTACTTCTACAAATGGTGGCACGATACATTATGGAACAGTAAGCGGCAACCATGACCCCAACGTATTCGGCTATGCCTGGACAGACGGCCTCCTCGTCAACTCAGCGATTATGGACTATCTCCAGAGCACATACGGAACAGGCGCAATCTCGGCGCTGCTCGGCCAGCTCTCACCTCAGGTGACCTCAGAGCTCTTCATCAACACGACTGCAGGCGGGATGTCAGGCTGGAACAGTGAGTTCGGCGAGGATGACACCCACTACACATCGAGCGACCTCGTAGACCTGGCGTGGGGCCTTTCAGTCGGCGAGAGAGGCGGAGTATACACGACATCCAGCAGCAGCGTAACAGTGGGCGTATCGATGGATGTAACAACCGCGACCACATCAGTCGGACATAAGATCGTCACTACGACAACGAACACCACTCACAACTACAACTACACGATGGCAAATCTCTCGGCGACCAGATGGGTCAGCCCGATAGTGCTCGACATGGTCGGCAATGGCAAGCTCGAGGCCTCAAACGGCCAGTATCTCCCGCACAAGTCAATGAGCCTGAAGAACGCGATGTTTGTTGATATCTACAACAACGGCTTCCCAGTGGCGATGGAATGGGTCGGACCGAACGACGGTCTCCTCGTGGCACCCAAGGCTGACGGCTCGATCGACGCGACATGCCTCTTCGGAACGACAGGCGGATTCGACAACGGATACGACAAGCTCTCGCTCCTCGACAAGAACAACGACAGACAGATCTCCGGCGACGAGCTCGCAGGGCTCTGCATATGGCAGGACAAAAACCTTAACGGCTCAGCCGACAAGGATGAGCTCGTAACTCTGAACGACGCCGGAATCACATCTATGTCGCTGAACCAGAAGAGCTTCGTCAGCTCGTTCGTCAGAAACGGCAAGACCTTCAAGATGTGGGATTGGTGGCCGACCTGTATGGAAGCCACAGTCGTCAGCGCCAAGTAACAGCACACACAACCTTTGGAGATAAGAAGAGGGTGCAGCGATGCACCCTCTTTCTCGTTATTCAGCAGGTGAGCCTCGGCTCCTGCCTTTTACCTGCGGCCGGCTGCCTGTGCGTCATAAGTTCAGGCGGGCATACATGGTTTTCTGCTCCAGAAGGCCTTCGCCCGGGTTTCACCTTAATGACAGTCGACCCTCCCGCCGGCCCCGCATTTCCCAAATGTCTTCCGGCCCTGGATCTGGCGACCTGCGTCCTGATCAGTTCATACAGCCTGAACAGAAGCACAAAGGGCAGGCACAGCAGGTATAGTGGACCGAGCAGCAGAGCGATTGGATTGAAGCCGAACTTCTTTCTCTCGCAGGGCAGGAGGTCCACCTTTATGCATCCGCCTCCTGAATATGAGCCTCTGCCTGGCTCAGACCAGCCTGCCGGATAGCAGACAGGCTGAGCAATCACGTCCATCCGGCCGGCCGGATTCACGATTACGCTCCTGTCCACGGCTGTAAAAGCTGTGAACTTTGACAGGACATTGTAATGCTCCCCGATTCTGACAATCTTTTTCAGCACGCTCTTCTCGAGGGTCTCATGGTAAAGGTCTTCCAGATCTGATGTGCGGCTTCTCGCCCAGAGATGCCTCACCACCGCCGGTGCGCCCGGACAGGCGCTCAGGACTTCCCTGTATTCCGTTCCATCGTGATACCGCCCTTTCAGCAGCACAGAGCCCTGGCGTCCCATGCGGAAAAAAATCGTTGAAGGCCTTCCTGCAAAGAGGTCTATTATCCCTGAAGGCGTTATGCTGCCGGCCTTTATATCGGCGCTCAGATCGCTGATGGTTATCTCTTTGACAAATGCATCGCCTATCTCATCTGAAATCCTGAGCAGAGCCTGCTCCAGAGCCGCTCCCGGTTCAACGCACGATGATGTTCCTCTCCCGATGCGGGAAAGATGCTCCAGGAAGCCCTTGTTCACCGCAGTGTCTATTCCGACAGTGAAGAGGCGTGTTGTTCCCAGCTGCTGCCTGGCAAACTGAAGGATCTGCATCTCATTTCCGGACTGGCCATCGGTGATCAGCACGATTACAGGAACCCTGTCATCTCCGGGCTCATACTGGTCGCTGAGGAAGGCTGTAGCGCTCTTGAGCGCTTCGTATGTTTCCGTGCCTCCTCTTGCTCTGATTCTGTTCAGGAACTGGCCTGACACGATGATATTCAGTGCGTCGGCCTTCAGAAACTGTGGTGAGCCGGAGTGAAGGATGGAATTGCCCATCCACTCGTTGAAGCTGTCAAAGGCCAGTATGGCGAAGCGATCGCACGGTTTGAGCGTCGAGAGAAGGAGCGAGCAGGCTTTTTTTGCCGATTCCATCTTGAGCCCTTCCATCGATCCGGATCTGTCGAGCAAGAATACGAGATCCCTCGGCGCTCTGGGCGCCGATATCCCGTGAGGCGGTATGACAGTGACCATGCCGAATGTCTCGTCTGTCTCTTCATCGTGAAAGCTCCAGAGCGATGAGCGCTGCTCTTCCCCTCCGCACTTCCACCGGAGCACGAAGTCTCTGTCCATCAGCTCATTGTCATCTGCCAGCGTAATGACGGTATGTTTTTTATCAATATCCGCCTGGACCGCGTGCTGAGAGCACGAGATCTCTGAAGGCTCGATGAAGCTCTCTCCGCAGGCGCTGTGGAATATTGTCACTGAAATGTCCAGCTCCACTCCGCCTGAACTGCCCTGAGCCAGCAGAAACGGAGTTATCCTGGATGCGTCAGGCACCATATCGGTGTCTTCTGAGCTTCCGGCACCTGAGCCAGAGAGCCCGAGCGGCGCGCCCGGGATATATTTCGGCGCAGTCACGAGGGGAAGGCGAAGCTCTGTCGTGCCGTCCTCGAAGAAGAGAAGGCGCTCGGAGTATGTGAGCCTTGCAGTCACCGATTCTCCCGGAGGTATATTTCCGACCTGCACGGTAAAGACCTCATCTCTCTCCTGCTCGAGCAGGGCGGCCTGCCTCCCCTCGGCGAGCGATCTCCTGTAGTCCTTTGCCGCTGCTCTACGCTCCTTTACCGAGCCTTTGATCACCCGCTCTCCTATTCTCAGTTCGAAGTCGGATACGGCGGCCCTCCCTGAGAGCGGAAAGGTGTACACGGCCTCGATGTGCCTGTCATAACTGTTCCTGAAGCGCTGCTCCACTGTAACCTGCCCGGCCTGCTCCGCTGCAGACGCCTGATAGCAGACGCTTTCAAGAGGGAGATGACAGGGTGTCCTGTATCCCGGGATTACGGCGCAGAGAATTCCGGAGCCCCGTTTTTCTCCATAGTCCTCCGGTGAAAAGAGTGGCAGATGCTCATCATACTCCGATCTACTCATTTTTCTCCTCCTTGTGCTTTCTTTGACAGTGCTTCAGGCTCTCCATCCGCCCTGATCTTATTATATTTCCGGGACGGAAGCTCAGCGGAGAATCCCGCTAATCTGCCGCTCCAGGCCGCAGATATGCTGTTATCGGCATACCCACCGCAAGCGGCGGCGATCCGTGGCTCGAGTCTCCCGATGGCGTGAGGGTGATCCTGTCGATTGTGACAAGGCGCTTCAATTTGAGGGCTCCCAGCTGTCGCAGGAAGTCCACGACAGATGAATATCGCCCTACAAACTGCATCTGAAAGGTTCGGGTCGGATAGTCCTTCAGAATGTTGCTTCCTTCGCTCTTTCCCGCCGTTCTTGTCTCCGGGCCGGGAGTGAGGGATGTAATCTGGAAATCAGGATCGCCCATCCTGGTCTGCTGCTGTAACGCCAGCTTCTCCACGTCAGATATGTACGAGGCTACCATTTCGTTCTGCTTCTCCACTGGAAGCTGATCCTGCACGACCTCCCTGAGCTGTCTGGCCAGCTCTTTCTTTCTCTGTGTCTCCATCGGCAGCGCCTTCGTCAGGGATATGCAGCGCTCGTGCTCCTGCTCTTTCTGCGTCAGCGCAGTGGAAAGCTGTTTTATCTCGGCGGTCTTCTTCTGCCAGTCTATGAGCCAGAAGCCAAGTCCTATCAGCGTTGTCACAAAGAGCGCAATTACGATCTTCATCGGTGTTGGAAGAGTCATTGTATCAGCTCCTTTTCTCAGTTTTATTGTCCGCCCCTGAAGCGGCCCCGTCCGGATTCGGAGCCCCGGCTGAGCCTGATTCGACCTGCTCGGCTGCCTTCGGGTCGTAGGTCATGTCGATTCCGAACGAGTAGCTCGTGTATGTCACGCCGTTTATCGTGACAGTGCCCTTTGATGTGCTTGAGAGGCTTGCGTCCTTGAAATATTTTGAGCGCTGCACGCTCTTCATGAACCCCGAGATCGATTCGAGCGGCTTGATTCCCGGCATTGCCGCGGCAGTCCCCGACATGGATACCTTTGACTGGCCCGGCTCTATCGACAGGCTCGACAGCCACATGTTTTTGGGGAGAAGCGACGATACCTCGTCAAGAAGGTTGCTGTACCGGATTGGATCGTATCTGAGGCTCTTGACTGTGTTGATCTGGTTTTCCAGCTCCTGGTTTTCCTTCTTCAGCTTCTCTATGATGGGCAGCTGCGACTGGAGGCTCACTATATCCTGATCCACCTTTGTTATCTGAGCCCTCTTGTCAGCTATGTCCTTCTCCAGCTTTACGCCGAAGTAGTAAAAGACCACCACTGCAAGCGCTATCAGCACTATCAGGATGGCTATGACAGGATCGAAACCAAACCTCTTTCTCTCAGTCGGAAGAAGATCCACTTTTATCGCCATTATGAATACCTCCTTTTATATTGCGCCCGGTGCAACGTGCCTGAGCTCCGCTCTTCGATCACCTCCTCTTCCGGCAATCTCCCTGCCACTATGATCAGGTCGTCAGGGGAGAGTCCTGTGGCCTGGCATATCCGTGCAACGGTCCTGCTACCAGGATCGATGGCGCCGCTTATGATTCTGCTTATAGTCGACTGATCGAGGCCTGTCATTCTGGCAAGCCTGTACTGGGTTATCCCGTTTTCACTGAGCCACTTTAAAAACTTTTCGGTGTTAAACATATTTGTGATTAAAATCATAAAATTTGTGCTATAATTATTATATAGGATTAAAATCATAAATGCAATAGGTCAATATATGCATATATGCATAATTTATGAACTAAATACTTGCACGAATGCATAGATTATGATATAATTCCAATAACTGGCCGAGAGGAGAAAAAGCAATGCTGGGATTGAGGCTGAGAATTTCAAGAGAGACGCAGGGCCTTTCCAGGAAGGACCTTTCGAAGTCATCCAATATAGATCAGACGACAATATACAAGATTGAGACCGAGAAGATAAAAAATCCCAGTCTTGCCACGATCGAGAGCCTGGCTCAGGCGCTCAACACAGATGTCTTCTACCTCATGGGAGCCACCGACGATCCGGCAAGAAAGAGCGAGCAGCTGACGTCTGATCAGATAAAGATAGACTCGCCTCTCAAGGTCGAGCAGGTTCGCAAGATGATAGATGATTTCAGGGAGATCACGAGCAAGCTCGACAGGCCGCACAGATCGAGGTCTCAGAAGATAAGGCCGTATTATCCGCTCTATGTCAGCATCCCTCTCGACGCCCTTCCCGTAACCCTCGAAGATCTCCCTGAATCGGCCAAGGGTGGCCATGTAAGCATGGAATATAACGAACAGGTGGACTATCTGGTCAGGATGAAGGGTGGCATCATGGCGCCCATGTACAATGACGGCGATCTTCTCTACCTGAGGAGGTATGAGCACGGCATGATCAGGGACGAGGATGTCGCTCTCTTTTTCGTAAAAGAGCAGGGCGTCACCGTCGTGCGGCAGATCTTCTTTCATCGCAGTGATAACAAGCCGTTCATAGGACTGAAGTCTCTGAATCCCCAGAAGACAGTATGGTATGAATATGCGCCGGAAGTTCTGGTGTGCCAGGCGAAGGTCGTGGGGAGCGAGAAGGACAAGGCGGTCATCAAGAAAATGCTTGCCATCAGAAAGAGCTGAAGAGTATAAAATGGGGAGATGGAGAGAATGAGAGATGGGGAGGGATTTCTAATATTCTGCCATTCTGTGAGATACCGAATATCTGCATTGTGACGATTCTCACTCTCTGCACCCTCCCCGGCTCTCCTTATCTCAGGCTGCTTGAATGATTATCTGCATCCGCGTGGAAGTTCAGCGCGGCTTGATGAAAACCTGTGTGAAATAGTACGTGCCGTCAGATTTTTTGGCTATGCCCACTCCTGTCTGTGTAAATCCGTAGTTACTGGCGTCCAGGATATTGTTCCTGTGCCCTTCCGAGTTCATCCAGCCATCGACGGCCTGCTGCCCCGGATCGGCATATCCCATGTTCTGCGCTATGTTCTCTGCCACTGCTGAGTAGGTTATGCCTGCCTTTGTCACCCTGTCGCCCGGGTCGAGACCATCGGGGTTGGTGTGGCTGAAGAAGTTGCGCGTGATCATGTCCTGGCTGTGATTTCTCGCTACTGTGCGCAGTGTCTCGTTCCACGTCAGGGCTGGCTTGCCGTAGAGAGCGCGCTGGTTGTCTACGAGAGTCTTGACCTGGTTCTCCATGGCGATTATCGCAGGATCGCCGGTAGCCGTCGCGGTTGGGTTGGGAGTTGCCGTGCTCGATGAGCCTCCATCGCCTCCTGATCCGCTTCCCCCGCCTGATGACCCCACATCCCCGCCTGAAGACCCGCCTCCTCCGCATCCGATCGAGAGGAGGGCTGCAAGCGCGGCAATCACCACAAAGCAGTAAATAGAGCGATGCAGTCTTTTCATAAAACCTCCTGTTCCTTGAGATGAAGAGTACATTCAATCACCGGAAGAGTATTCCTTCATCTCGGCTACAGGGTACGGCGGCATGCGCAGAGAATAACCGGAGGCTCATGAAAGGAGGGCGGAATGGCAGAAGGTGAAGCTGTGTTCAAGCTTGATCCAGCCCCCGGGACTGATGGTGCATGTCCATCCATCATCTCGGTGTCGCGCCGCACAGATATCCCTTCCTTCTATGCCGAGTGGTTCGTGAAGAGGGTTGCTGAAGGGTATGCTGATGTCAGGCACCCGTTCACGCCTGCTCTTGTAAAAAGAGTATCGCTCCGGGCTGAAGATATAAGGGCTTTCGTTTTCTGGACGAGAGACTTCACGCCTCTCAGGGATATCTTTCATTCTGAGCTGGAGCGCAGGCATCTCTATATGGTTCTCTGGACATTGACCGGATATCCGCCCATACTGGAGCCGATGGCCCCGCCTGTCCAGTCGGTTCTGGACTCCTTCAGGGAGACTGCGCGGTCGAGTCGCAGAGGGCTCCTGGTGTGGCGGTACGACCCGATAGTCGTCAACGATGTCTTCGATGCACGGTGGCATGTTGATAACTTCAGCCGTCTCGCGTCTGCCCTGGAAGGCTCCACTGACAGGGTGATAATCAGCGTGATGACTCCTTACAGAAGCGTGATGAAGCGCTTCAGGGAGCGCAATGTCGAGTATGACGAATCGCTTTATGAACGGGGAGGGGAGAGGCTCTCGTTCCTGTCGCGCCTCAGGGAGATCGCCGGAGAGCACGGAATGAAGATGCAGGCCTGCTGCCACGGCGGAGCGCTGTTGCCATACGGCATAGCAGACGGCGCCTGCATTGACGCCGCGTACATGGCGGAGCGTCTGGGGCTCGAGGCCGGCCCAGAAAGGGATCCCGGCCAGAGGAAGGCCTGCCTGTGCGCGAAGAGCATAGACATCGGCGCATATGATTGCTGCCCGAGAAACTGCCTTTACTGCTATGCTACGAAATCGCCTGAAAAGTCGAAGCTGCACTGGAAGAGCTTTGATCAGTCCGGAGAGTCTCTGAGGTAGGGCGGGATACGTCCTGCCTCACAATGGGAGCGAGAAATACACAGTCGCGCCGTGATCGACTCTGCCTTCCGCCCAGGTCCTGCCGCCGTGCCTGCTGATAATCCGTCGGACATTTGCAAGGCCGATTCCGTTTCCCTCAAACTCCTCCACTCTGTGGAGGCGCTGGAATACTCCGAAAAGCTTGTCGGAAAACTCCATTTCAAATCCCACGCCGTTATCCTTTATGAATACAGTCGCTTCCTTTTCAGCGGATGACAGGCATCCGATCTCGATCTCTGCCTGCCTGCGTGTTTTCGTGAATTTCAGCGCGTTCGAGATCAGATTGCTCACCACGAGCTTCAGCATCACAGGGTCGCCTGTAACCACAGGAAGCCTGGAAATCCGCCAGTTGACAGCTCTGCCGTCAGTATCGTGCTCATGCTCTCGAATCACTTCATTCACGAGAGCCGTGAGATCCACTTTCATGCCGGACATCTCGAGCCGTCCCATCCTGGAGAAGGCCAGGAAATCGTCGATCAGCCTTCCCATGCTGACTGCTGATTCGGAGATCACATCCATATAGTGCCTGCTCTTGTCGTCGAGCCCATGCTCCAGCCTCCTGTGAAGCAGCCCGAGGAAGCCGTTCATGTGCCGGAGTGGTGCCCGGAGGTCGTGGGCGATTGTATATGAAAATGCCTCCAGCTCCCTGTTTGCCGCTTCGAGCTGAGCAGTGCGCTCTCTGACGCGAAGATCGAGCTCGACGTTCAGCTTCTGGAGCTCGTCTTCGACGCGCCTGCGCTCGCGGAGCTCCATCGCCAGCTTCTCGTTATTGTCCCTGAGCTCAACGGTCCTCTCGCCGATTATCAGCTCCTGCTCCTCATACAGCACTGCATTTCGCAGTACCAGCGCCACAATTGCAGACATGCCGCTCAGCAGGCTCATCACGGAGCTGACGCGCTGCTCATCCGGAAGGCCCAGCACCATCATTGCGCCGGCTCTGAATCTTCCGGTCCTCAGCGGAAGAACCATCGAAAGCCTGAACCCCTCCTTCATCAGGAGCCTCGCCAGCTCTGAAGGCTCTTCTCCGTGCAGGATCTGAGCTGATGTAAGGAAATGCACGGCCTCATAGATTTCTTTTCTGGCAGGCGAATCAGCCCATTCAAACATTCGAAGCGGGTTCACGCTTATAATTCTGTGATCTATACTGTGAGGAGCGCTCCGACATTGGATGAGAATCGCGCAGGCAGCTCCGGTGAGCTCTCTCACTTCTTCAGTCAGGCAGGCTCCCATCGAGCCTGGATTGTCGGCTCGGCTCAGCACATTGCCGAGTATGTCCATGGCCATTATCGGGGATGCGGGGTCATCACTGCATACTCTGTTTCTCATTATCTGTCTCCAGGGCAACCGGTCTTGCGTCAATGCTTATGAAGGATTATGATGCCATCACAAGAGACGGGATGTTCCAGTTGATATTTCAGCAGCTCCCGGGGCATTCACGGCCCGAATGCCTCGATTTGCGCTGCGGCTTTCCCAGTCAGACTTTATCGGGTGAATCAGTAATGTGACTGTGAGCGGTTGCTGCGGTAGTGACAGGATAATGAAAGGATTAGACAGGACGATGCCTGGAACTGCAGATCTCGATCCACCCTGAAAGATCATATCATAAATGACAGGCGGGATCAATATTCTTATACTGCAGTGTGCTGACTTATTTAATCTCAGACAGGTGATTTTGTATGTAATACTGCACCAGCTCGGCGTTGCTCTTCAGGCAGAGCTTCTTCAGAATGCGCATCCTGTATGTGCTCACCGTTCTTGCGCTGAGACACAGCATTTCTGCTATATCCCTGGGCTTTTTCCCCGAAGCGATGAGATTCATTATCTGAAACTCCCTGTCGGACAGCGCTTCCTGTTTTACGGATCCTGTTTTCGTCTGTATGTTGCCGACGAGCATCTCGACCATCGTGGGGCTTACATATCTGCCTCCCTCCAGGACTCTTTTGATGGCGGAGGCAAAGATCGTGTGGTCGCTCTCCTTCACGAGGTAGCCGCTCGCGCCGGCCTTGAGGACTCTCAGGGCGTACATGTTTTCAGGGAAGATGCTCAGCACGATTACCGGGCATTCAGGCTTCTTCTCCTTTATATGCGTGAGAACTGTCAATCCGTTCATATCAGGAAGGGCGATGTCGAGCATGATCAGGTCATACTGCCTGCTTCTCGCCATTTCGATGGCCTCTTCTCCACGGCCTGTCTCGTCAATCTCAGCTTCATCGACGATCTTCCTGATGAGCTGATTGAGGCCGCTTCGGATGATGGGATGATCATCAACGATCAGTATTCTTTTCACGCTCTCTCCTTTCCCTCGAGCGGGATCGTCACTGCTATCTCGGTGCCTTTGTCTCGTGCCCTGGTTATAAGCATCGTGCCGTTCATGAGGCTGACCCGCTCTCTCATGCCTGTTATCCCCAGAGATGATGGCGATATGAGCTGCTCCTCCGCTATTCCCCTGCCGTTGTCGGTGATGCCCAGTCTGAGCCCGTCTCCCTCTTCCACCAGCTCAATCTTCACCTCGGTAGCGCCTGAATGGCGCAGTATATTTGTGAAAGACTCCTGGATGACTCTGAATATCTGAGTCGAGCTGCTCTTGGACAGGACGATCTCCTCAGGACTGAACAGGATACTGCATTGAATTCCCTGGCATCTGAGCAGTGTTTCTGCAAGCCATCCGATGGCAGGTGTGAGCCCCAGATGATCCAGTATATGAGGCCTGAGCTGCGTGCATATTCTCCGGACTGTGTGAATGCATGAGTCGATCTTCTCCTTCATCTCTTTCGTCTTGTCGATGAGCGGCTTCTGCCTTCTCGTCAGGCCCAGCTGAATCTCGGCCAGATCGAAGCTCAGGCCTGTGAGGATCTGCCCGAGCTCGTCGTGCACCTCCCTGGCCATGAGAATCCTCTCCTCTTCTCTTGCGGCCTCGAGGCGGACAGACAGGCTGCGCAGGTTGACATTTGACTGCAGAAGCGCTTCTCCCGCAAGCTTGTTCTCTGTTATATCAAGCGAAAGGTCGCCGAACTGTGAGATTACCTTCAGATCGTTGGCGGTGTAGCAGGCAGCCTTGTTCCCCACGGCGATTACCGCCCTGACAAGTGAGCCTCTGAAGATCGGCACTATTGCAACTCGCAGAATCGGAACATGGTTTTCAGGCATGTCCATGTGGTAAAGCAGGGAAGAGCATTCGTCATAAATTACGGGCTGGCGTCTGTTTATGCATCCCATCCAGATTTCGGTAAAGGTGTTTTCGTTGTGACAGTCTTTTCCTGAATGTGAGGCTGTATTCTTCAGTGTATTCGTGGACCAGCCCTGAAGCGACAGAGTTCTCTGATCCGGTTCGAGGACGCAGTAGAAGCTGATGGAGCTCCCTGTCAGAGTCTCCAGCTCATCAAGCGTGGCAGTGAGAAGCCCGTCGATTGAATGGGAGTTGGAGAGCTCAAGCAGCCTGAGCCGGGCCTGCATGATGTTTTCAACCTGCCTGCGCTCTCTTCTGTTCTCCGCCTCGGAGAGCGCCCTCCTGACAGCGGGAGCCAGTCTTGAGAGCTTCTGCTTCAGCACATAGTCTGTTGCCCCCTGGGTCAGAGCCTCGACGGCGGCATCTTCTCCCATCACTCCGGACACGAAGACAAACGGAATGTCCTGACATTCTTTCTTGACGAGCTTCAGCGCATCCATGCCGTTATATCCCGGAACCCTGTAGTCTGCCAGGATTACATCCGGACGCCTGCTCTGAAGGGCATCCCGAAATTCATCGCGCGATTTGACGCATGTGATACTGCAGCCCGGCACTGCACCTGCGAGCATTTCCTGAACGAGCTCGGCGTCTCTTGAATCATCTTCCAGGTGCAGGATATGAATCGGTCTGTTCATGTGCACCTCTCATCTGCCGGGCTCCTGATGGCCTGGAAAGATCCTGCCTATGCTTCCCGGAGGCGGTTCATTCACGAGCGCCCAGAATGTGCCGATTTCCTTCACTACTTTGGAGAATTCGTCAAAATGCAGGGGCTTTACGACGAAGGAGTTGACGCCGAGCCTGTAGCACTGGTTCAGGTCGCTGGGCTCCCGCGAGGATGTCAGGATGACTACCGGTATGGCGCAAAGCTTCGCGTCTGATTTAATCGTTTTCAGCACCTGCAGGCCGTTGATTTTCGGCATCTTGAGATCGAGAAGGATCACGGCAGGCTGGTGATCTGACCGGTCAGTATAGGCGCCTCTGCGGTATAGATAATCCAGAGCCTCAGCCCCGTCTCTTGTTACTGCTGTGTCTTCTGCCAGATTGCATTCAGAGAGGGCGAAGAGAGTAAGCTCGACATCTTTTGGATCATCCTCCACGAGAAGAATGCTCTTCAGTTCATCCATGATTGTCTCCCTGTCCTTTTTCTGGAAATGAGAGGTAAAAAGAGGCACAGTGCTCTGTTTTGCCTGCATCTGACGATATCTTCCAGGCTCCGCTTCCAGATGCAGATTCCTGTTCGGTATTGCCATGCCGGTTCACAGCCTTGAATGCTTTATCTGACATGTCGATATGCATATATATCTTCTTTAAATCGAGAAACGATTTATCCTCTTTTTCGAGGCTCAGCATCTCGAGGCATTTCTCTCCAGATACCGGACCCTGTATGATCACGTTCATCCTCTTCAGAAGTGATTCTGCCTGTTATAATCCATAGTATTATCAGTAGCCGAAGGGAGGTAGAAATATGCCTTTGATCACGTGGAGCGATAAGATCAGCGTTCAGGTCAAGGAGTTTGATGAGCATCATAAAAAACTTGTCGGGTATGTCAATGAAATCAATGATGCAATGCAGAACAGGAAGGGCAGGGACGCGATTCCTCCCATACTGTCCAAGCTCATGAACTATACGAAGGTTCATTTCTCGAGAGAAGAAGAGTTGATGAGGAAATACTCATATCCTGAATACAGCGAGCACAAGAATGCCCACGACAGGCTCATCGTGGAGGTGGAGAATCTGAAGCAGGAATATGAAAAGGGAAGCCTTGCGGTTCCCATAAAGATGATGAATTTTCTCCATAAATGGCTGGTAGAGCATATACAGAACACGGACAGGAGATATGGAGCGTTTTTCAGAGAGAAGGGTGTTGAGTAGATACGAGGCAGCCTGCAGGCGATAAAGTGATGAGGCCTGCTACATCATCGCCTCGACTGACAGACTGCCGCAGTATGGCAGGGAGAAATAGAACGTGGCTCCGCAGTCAACCTCGCTTTCCGCCCATGTTCTTCCGCCGTGGCGCTTGATTATGCTGCGTGTATTCGCCAGGCCGATTCCTGTGCCATCAAAGTCTTCCTTTCTATGGAGCCGCTGGAACACTCCAAAGAGAGAGTCGGCATAGTCCATGTCGAATCCCACTCCATTGTCCCGGACGAAAAACACCAGCTCCTCATCGTCCACGTGGGTGAAGCCTATCTCAATCTCGGCCTGCGTGCGTGTCTTTGTGAATTTCAGCGCGTTTGAGATGAGGTTTATCAGCACGATGCGCAGCATGGATCTGTCACCTGTGATGACAGGGAGATGCGCTATCGACCACTTTATATTTCTGCCCTCAGTGTCGTACTCCATGTTTTTCAGGACCTCGCGGAGCAGACAGTCGAGATCGACCTCATTACTGTTCATCTCCTGGCAGCTCATGCGGGAGAAGGACAGCAGGTCGTCTATCATTGTGCCCATGCGTTTCGCTGATTCTGAGATCACTTCTATGTAATGTGTGCTCTTGCTGTCTGTAAAGGCCTTGTTTCTCTTGCTCAGCAGGTCTATGAATCCTTCAATCTGGCGCAGAGGCGCTCTCAGGTCGTGGGAGACAGAATATGCGAAGGCATCGAGCTCTTCGTTCGCTGCTTCCAGAGCCAGCGCTCGATTCTGCAGAGCCGTGTTCAGCTCTCTTATGTGCTCTTCGCTTTCAATTCTCTCTGTGATATCTGTTATCATTACTGCGCACTGTCGCGGAGCCGGCATGTAAGAGTACACCTCATAATCTCTTTCGGTCAGCGTGGAATGTGTCTCAAAATGGACAGGCTGGCCTGAATACACCACTGGGCTGTAGAACCTGATCAGAGGGGTGAAGTGAGGCAGCATTTCGGTGACTCTTCTACCTGTCAGTTCATCCTTCCTGAGACCCATGAGGCGCTCAAAAGCCGGGTTAACCTCTATCAGCTTCAGATCGATCGGCTCTCCTTTCTCGTCGCAGATTATCTCGCTCAATATAAAGCTGACTGTCATGTTTGTAAACAGGGAGCGGTACATGTTTTCACTCACTTTGAGCTGCGCGGTCCGCTCCTTTATCAGTTCCTCGAGGTGCTCACGATATTTGGTCAGCTCCTTTTCTGTCTGTCTCTGCCTGGTGATATCCCTGACCGTGCCGTTGTAGGCGGTAATGCTCCCTGTCTCGTCCTTCTCCGCTGACAGAGTGACGAGGATGATTATCCTCTCCCCGTTCTTTTTTCTGACCATGATCTCCTTTTCGCCGCTTCCCTGCTCGTTTACCTCTGCGAGAAATCGTTTCCGTTCAAGAGGGTCTATATAGATATCTCTGGAGATGTCGAGAGTCAACACATCTTCCTTGCTGCTGTAACCCAGAAGCTCCACGCCCTTCCTGTTGATATCGGCAAATCTGCCTTCAGGCGTTGAAACAAAGAGGCCATCGAAAGCCTTCTCAAAGCGCGCCCTGAATCTCTTCTCGCTCATCTGCAGGTTTCGATATGAAATCAGCTTGTCGAGGCATTCTGTCAGGCGCCTTCCGACTTCCCTGAAAAACACCGTTTCCTCTTTTGTCCAGATTCTTGGCTTCGTGCACTGATGGAGCCCGAAGAAATAGATCGTGTCTCCTTTGGGATAAAGAGCCATGGCTATCTGGGAATGAACATTGTAGTCCTCTATCAGAAGGGAAGGCAGTGGATTATCGGTTCTCAGGCCGAATCTCACAGGCGAATCGCTTGCTCTCACCTTCCTCAGCATGGCGGCTACCTCTGAATCCACTGAAATGTCCGTGCATGTCGGACATGTTCTCGAAAAATCGTCTCCGGTGCACTCCATCGATATCTGGAACGAAGATATGTCCGGATCGCAGGGATTGGCAATCCAGGCCCTGTCGCATTTGAAGATCGAAAGAAGGGTGCTGAGCAGATCATACATCATCTCTTCAATGTTATTTGTCTTTAACATAATGCGGTTGATCAGATCCAGGTTTTGGAGAAAGCCGTTGTGGCTGGGGAAGTCCAGCTCTGATTGATTCTGCCTGGCGATCTGTCGAAGCAGAACGAGCAGAAAGCTTTGACTGCCGTATTCAAGATAGAACTCTGTAATCTCGACTCTGATGCTCAGCCCTTCTTTATTGATTACACTGCTTTCAATAGAAAAGGTGCGCTGCATCTTGAGCTTTTCCCACAAAAACGGCCACCTGTCTTCAGGGAAGCCGGGATCCAGATCAGGGATGCCCATGGTAAGAAGCTCAGCGCGGCTGTATCCCAGAAGCCGGCAGGCTTCCCTGTTTGCAGAGCGAAAGCGGGCTTTGTCATCTACAATGAGAACGGCATCATTCAGGTTGTCCAGGGCGGAATGCAGCAGGGAGAGAGCGTCCTCTTCAATGCAGGCTTCACTGTGCTTCCCGGAGTTCTGCTCCGGGAAGGATTCGTTCCAGATCATCAGGGCGGCGTGCTCGAAGAACATCTTCCTGATTCTCTTCCTTATATTGGCAGGACGGCCTTCGAGCCTGATCACTCCGATGATCTCAGAGCCTGCCTCAAGGGGGACTGTCACAGTGCCGTATTCAGCGGAACTTTCCTCCTCTTGATCGCTTGAAGGCAGTCTGCTTTCAGGCATCTGGAAGATCTTCGTGACAAGGCTGTCTTCCGGCTCAACTGACTTTTTTCTCACTCCGGCTGAGTCGGCATAGTGAATTTCTCCATCTATCCGGTAATAAATTGCGGCACGGTCTGCACCGGTCATTTTTCTGGCTTCATCCAGGACTATATCGATTCTGCCTTCGATATCTGAGGCTTTACCAATGCTTTTCGTAAGGCTGATGAGCCTGTTCAGCAGAGATCTGTCCCTGGAGAGTTTCTCCAGGCGGCTTACCAGGTCTTTCAGCTCTTTTTTCCGTATTATCATCATACAACGATACACCTCCTCTATAATGACGAGGAATCAATCCATCATATGGGAGTGGTGCTGCGTGTTATTGCAGATGGGGGATGATACGCCTATTCTGTGAGATGGTGCGAGATTTTCCGTACATGAGTGTGTTTTACCGATGAAATATTTATCGGGTCGGACAGTTTTGGGGAAATAAAGTGGAGCTTTACAAATAACTGGCACATTATAAATTATATTATAGCGCATTTCAGCACTATTTTCAATGGTAAGCGGCAATTTATATCGACATCGGGATGAAGCGGGAGCACCCCATGCTATTTCCACGCTTTTGCGAGTTGATCTCTTCCCAGGGCGGCAGGTATAAAGCTTCTTTTATCTATGACAATCTGGTGAGACTGGCAGGTGCCGCACTCGTGGTGAGTGACAAATATGCATCCGTCGTCTGACAGGATATCTCTGTATCGGCTCAACATCATGTTGTCTGCCGTGATGTCGTGATACACCAGCGTCCTGCAGCCTTCCGAAGGGAATATATCAAAGAGATTTCTGCAGAAGATCATGTCAAAAGGTCCCCGCATCGGCCATGCTCCGGCAGGATTCAGCGATGCGGCCCGAACCATCTTTGATATCGGATCTCCGGTGTGATAAAGATACCTGTCTTCAAATAGCTCCTTTGTGAAATATCTTTCAATCACGCCGGCCGGGAGGTCTGTGACAGCTTCTTCTTCATATATGCCGTCTCTTGCATAGGACAGAATATTCTGTCCTATCTCTGTGGCGAGGATTGAAACGTCGAATGGCTCTCGCGACTGCATCTCTTCCTGCAGAAGTACGGCAAGAGAGTATGCAATCTCCCCGGATGAGCACCCGGTAATCCATATCCTCAGCGCCCTCCCCTTCAGTCTTGGAAGAAGATGGCTCCTTATGTGGTCAAAATGCTCTGAATTCAAAGTGAGCGCGTGAGGCCCGCAGATCAGCCTGTCTATGAGCTCGCTTGCAGTCTCGAGCGTAGAATCGTTTTTCAGGGCCACTATGAGCTCTTCTGCTCCCTGGAAGCCTTTTGATTCAATGAAGCTGTTTACGGCCTCATCAAGCGCCTCATGGCAGGTCAGATCGATTCTGAAGCCGCAGAGCTTCAGCAGAGTATCCTTAAGATTCGCGAGCTGTCTGTGCGACAGAGGTCTCGAACAGAGCTTCATTTCAATCCCTCCTGAAATCATCAATATACTCTGGGGTACCGCTTTCCCTCATGGCTGTTCTGTCTGAGGCCATCATGCCGAACCTGTCACAGTTCCCGCTCATGGACTACTCGACTTTCTGATACTCAAGGGTGATATGTCTGATTATTTGTCCCTCTGAAGTATGATACGACATTATCGAGGTCCATTTAAATCAGGTAATGACAGCAACAATCAGTTGTTTTGTCATATTGTCGACATAACATTTTACTACTTACCTTGTAGTAAATTTCACTACAGGGAAAACAGGGACCGCTTACTATTTTCCCAAAGGGAAAGTGGGGACAGTTAACTATTTTCCTGGAAACTGGAGACAGCCGACTGTTTTCTGATACCTGGGCCAGTTGACTGCTCTGATCGCCTGCAGAAAGACGCAGGCATCCCCTGAATCATGGAAGGAGTTATCGCAGTTCAGCTTAAAGATCTTCATATGCAGGCAGCGCCTGCTCAAATGTTACGGAATTGTAAATATTGGTAAGCTGTCCGCATTTTTGGAGGTTTGTATGGAATGTCCCCGGTGTAAGGGTTTGCGGATCTGTATGCGGTGTAATGGTGAGGGAATGAGGCAGTGCGAGCGGTGCGGAGGGGAGAAGGTCCTGAGGATTCATACCACCGCAGGAGAGCCTGTGGAGTGCACATGCCCTGTATGTGAAGGACTCGGCGTTGTCGACTGCCCTTCCCTGTGCGAGCTGTGCAAGGGCTTCGGGGAAGTGAAGGAAGGCGAGGACGCCGTAAGAGGCTCTGAGAGCCCCGGGGAGACCGGTGAATCTGCCGGGGGCAGGGCCGGCCCGATGATGATAAGCTGGATGCTCCTGCTGGCCAACCTTGCGGTGCTGATCCTGTCATATCTGTCGCTGCTCATCTTCGGCAGGGATTATGTCTTCCTCTGGGGAGGACTTAATGGCGACAAGGTATTCCACGGAGAATGGTGGAGAATGGTGACGTCGATGTTCATACACATAGACATCATGCACTTCTTCTGGAACGCTTATATTCTCTATTACATGTGCCCGCCCCTCGAAAAGAAGATCGATCCGTCCAAATTCCTGAGCCTTTATTTCTTTGCAGGGCTCACAGGCAATATACTTACCATCCTGCTGAAGCCCCATGTATGGTCGGCAGGGGCGTCAGGGTGCCTGTACGGAATAATCGGAGCCTATCTGGGCCTTCATCTCAGATGCCGTCCCTTCTACGCCAATATGATCTACAGCCTTGCCATAATGGTCGTGCTCGATTTCATAGTGGCTCTGTTCCCAGGCATGAAGGTAAACCTGCTCGCCCACGCAGGAGGGCTTGTGTCGGGAATGCTGCTGTCCTTTTTCATGTCGGTTCAGCCTGATGAGCCTCTACCTGCCCTGGATACGGAAGAGCAGCCGGGTGAAAGCGAGAAGTGGGATAGTTATGAAGACTCGTAATCTCAGCTTTCTCTTCCAGTTGTCGCCCTGAACCTGAAGGGGTCGGTAAGGAAATGCATCAGCCCGCCTTTCTGAGACTCATCGACGTGCTTTGAAAGCTTGATGCCGCCTATGACTATGCAGTCATCCTCATCGGCTATGGCGGGATTCGCATCTGTTTCAGCGCCCTGTTGCTCTTTGCGGTTTTTTGCCCTTTCGATGGCCTTCTCCTTGATCTCCCGCAGACTTGCCTCGCTTTTAGCCAGCTCCGAGTCTATATCAGCGCGTGCTTCCTTCATGACGTCGTTCCTGTACTTCTCCATGAGGCGCGGCTCGATGAACTTTGGCAGGATGTAGCCGTTCCCACCGACCAGCCCGAGGGCCATCATACCCACTCCGACTGCCGCACCGACAGGTGTGGCGCCAAGCAGAAGGACTCCTGCAATGGAGACTAATCCGGGCAGGAATCCGCATGCGCAGAGCCTGAAGTAAGTTTTGTCAGTTCTCTGCCTGCTCAGGATGTCGACGCGCCCCTTTATATCTGAGTCCATCTGGCTCGGATCTTTCAGGCCTTTCTCCACTCTCTTCAGATTGATTAGATCCTTCTGTGCTTTAGCATATTCCGGATCATTGATGAATGAGAGGTCGCTGGTATCGAATGTAACATCCTCTGTTTTGCTTTGAGGCTGGATTGCCGGTTTGTCGACCGTATTTGCGGGTATTACCGGGCTGCCTATATTGTTCAAAGTCATGATGCACCTCTTCCGTGCCTGTTTTATGATTCTGCCCCTGACAGTGATAATTATAGTGAAGGCAGATATGACAGACAAGTTCCAAAGGCGTTCCAATCTTTTGAAGAGATCGGGTCGGGAAGTAAAAATTAACATGAGCCGATGGCTTTAAGGGATTTTTAAGGTGTTTTTTTCAAGCTCATGGATTCCTGATGATAAACTCAAAACAGAAAGTCAATCAGGAGGAAATAAAAATGTCAATAACAGTTGCCCAGTCAGTTGCAATGTCAAATCAGGGATATGTCTCACAGAACAGAGACAGGGCCGATAAAAATCTGCAGAAGACAGGTGCTGACCTGCAGGCTTTCAGTGCAGACAGCTTTGTGAGTTCAGGCAGGAAAGAAAGCAAGCCTCTGTTCTCGAAGAGCCTGCTCTCAGAGCTGACAAGCACCAACCATCAAAAGACCGGAACGGCATTGTTTGGCTCATTAATCGGAATAGGCGCTTTCATGGCCATGGGGGCTCTGGGTGGAAGCCCTGCCGCCGCCGCCGCAGTTGCTGTTGGAATTCCATCGGGAATATGGATCGGCAAGAGCATGAACGATGCCGGGCCCAGAGAAGGGATGGCCAAAGAGCTCACAACGATGAATGAAAGCAAGATGGGCACTGCAATCGGCGGCGCCCTGGCAGGCACAGGCGTGATGATGGCAGTCGGGAGCCTCACAGGCAATCCGATGCTTGCAGTCGCGTCAGGTGCAGGCGCGATGGCGGCAGCCTGGATCGGAAAGAGCTATAAGGATATGAAGGCTCATGCCGCGTAGATGATGTCAAACACGGCAGTGATAATAACAGAGGCCTTCCGTCAGGAAGGCCTCTGAGCGCAATGGGAACGTACTCTTTGAATCCCGGGAGGATCCTGTCCGTGCTGCCGGCAGGACCGTGCGGCAGCACGCATCGCTTACCTGTCGAGAGGCACGAATATCTCCGTCCTGAGGTTCTCAGGCTTCGTGCGGTGCGGATCTCTGTTGAGGTAGACCTCATAGCAGGGTATGTCTCTCAGCTTCTCTCCGCTCTCAGGGAGCCAGCCCGAGTAGATGGCCCTGTATGTCTCGTAGAGATTCTGGTGAGGGCCCTTGTGCAGAAAGACTGCATATGTGCCTCCGTCTATCGTCTTCACTCCTATCTCGCCGCTCGGCTTCACAGGGCTGTCGATGGTTATGCAGGCCTCGTATCGAATCCTCGATGCCTCGGTTATCTTCGGGTCATCGAGCCCGATGCCTATCAGCGTGCTTTCTTTGTTCACGAGCTTGTTCGAGTAGGCATAGCTGCATATGGCATTCCAGGCTTCAGTGGCGGCGCTGTCATAGCTCCCTGTCTTTCTCACGTACATAACCTTTCTCTCCGATACTGTCCTTATTTCAGGCTTCACTTCAACGATCTCCTTTGTGTTATTTTGTTGTGACGACAGCGGTGAGCCTTGAAGAAACTCCCTCCTGTGCGCCCGAAACTCGAGTGGGCTGCAGTTGAACCGCTTTCTGAATGCTCTCCCCATGGCTGCCGGCGTTTCATAACCCACGTCGAGAGCTATTCTGGTAACGTCATCCGCTGTGTTGACCAGCTTTGTTGCCGCCCGCTCTATACGGAGCCGCTGCACATACTCTCCAGGGCCTTCACCGACGAATGCGGTGAAGATCCTGTGGAAGTGGAAGGCCGAGAAACAGGCCTCGCGTGCCAGCTCGTCGAGCCTCAGCGCCTCTCCCAGATGTTCCTGGATGTACAGCAGCGTCCGCTCAATCCTCTCCCTGTATTGCTTTCTCGTTTCTTCCTTCGCTATCACCATCATCACTCCTTAATTATAACGATGATGCCTCATGAGAACTATTCCGATCTTGCTGAATCCGAGCCGGCTCATTCAGCTTTGGATCGCTGCACCGAAGGGCTTTTCAGGATTTCACTGAGAGCCCTTCGTGCTTCGGGTTCCACCCATGCATCGCCTGAAATATAATTATACTACTCATGTGAGAGGATGACCACAATGGCCAGGATCCCGGAAAGTGCGCTGAGCGCCAGTATTGAAGGAGATGCGGCTTTCTGAAAAGAACTGATCGGGAAATATACCACAATATATGACAGAAGCAGGTTGACTAAATGAAGCTCTCTTCCCTGAAGCCCCGCAGCGTGGCGCAGAAGCTCTGCCTTTATATCGGAACCGCAATATGCATCGTTCTGATCATATCGGCATCGCACAACTATATTCACGACCGGAACACGCTGATGAACCTGGCCAATAATGAGGCTTTCAAGCAGGTGGAGGCCGGAGCAAGACAGATTGACGATGTGGCTCTCTCGGTGTCGTCGGTGACAGAATCTCTCGTGGCATACCAGAAGGCGCTGGGAGACAGCCCCGAGAAGACCACTGGAAAGTTCCTCGTGGATCTTCTCGAGAAGACATCTCCCTCCGAGGTCTATGGAATATATATAGCATATGACAAAGCGGACTGGAGAAAGAGCGACGCCTGCCTTGCCGTGCATAGGAAAGGATGGCCGAAGCTCACTCCTGTCCTCTATGATTTTCACGATACCCGCCAGGAATGGTACAGCGGCCCCAGAAAGAGCGGAAAGCTCTATGTGACAGACCCATATTTCGATGAAGGCGCCGGCGACATAACGATGCTCAGCATCACAGCGCCGATTTACGACGAAAAAGGCAAATTCGTCGGTGTGGCAGGGTCTGACATGTCCCTGGAAGCCATAAGAAACTTCGTATCCGGCGTTAAATTCAGGTCAGACCTGACAGGCACTGATTTCGGAGAGGGCTATGAGTTCACATATCTGGTCAGCAGGCAGGGGAAAGTGATAGTCCATCCCAATGAGAAGCTGATGCTGGGAAAGGACTTCGCCGGCGAGGATGTGACGAAGCTGGAATGCGGCAGGGAGATAATGTATTCTCCAAAGGGAAACGGCTCATTCGTCAAGGATGGAAAAGCCTGGCGCGTCTACTGGACGCAGACTCCCTTCACGAAATGGAAAGTTGTTCTGAATGTGAGAGAAGATGTAATCCTGGCTCCTGTCTACTCTCTGTCGAGAAAATGGCTCATATTCATACCTGTCACCATGTTTTTCATGATATCGCTGATGCTTCTCATCGCCAGGAAGGTTATGGCGCCTGTCGGAGACCTGATGAAGGCGTCGCAGCAGCTCGAGGAGGGCATCTACAACCCTGCACTGCTGGACAGGGCCGCCATGAAGACAGATGAGCTGGGCCGGCTGGCCAGGGCCTTCCAGAAGATGGAGATAGAGATACAGCAGAGAAAGCAGCGCCTCGAGGAATGGAGCCAGACTCTCGAGCAGACCGTCAAGGAGCGCACCGCAGAGCTGGAGAAAAAATCACAGGAGGCCGAGGAGGCGCGCCTCGAGGCCGAGGCGGCGAACAAGACGAAGTCGAGCTTCCTCGCAAGCATGAGCCACGAGCTGCGCACTCCGATGAACGCCATAATAGGATACAGCGAGATGCTGATGGAAGAGGCCGAGGACGACGGCAACGATGACTATCTGGCGGATCTGAAGAAGATCCATGCGGCAGGCAAACATCTGCTGTCATTGATAAACGACATACTCGATCTCTCCAAGATAGAGGCTGGCAAGATGGATCTATATCTCGAGACCTTCGATGTGGCTTCAGTGATAAATGACGTGGTCGCGACGATTCAGCCTCTCGTCGAGAAAAACAGCAATACACTCAATGTCGAGTGCCAGGCAGGCCTCGGGTCAATGCATGCGGATCTCACGAAGGTCAGGCAGGGCCTCTTCAACCTGCTGTCCAACGCGTGCAAGTTCACGAAGAACGGCGCTGTGGGCCTCAAGGTCAGCAGGGACGAGAGAGACGGGAATACCTGGTTCACATTCGATGTCACCGATTCAGGGATCGGGATAACGCCCGAGCAGATGAAAAAGCTCTTCAAGGCATTCACGCAGGCTGACAGCTCGACGACGCGGCAGTTCGGCGGGACCGGCCTGGGCCTCAACATCACGAAGCACTTCTGCCAGATGATGGGCGGCGATGTCACCGTGACCAGTGAATACGGCAAGGGCTCAACCTTCACTATTACATTGCCGGCGACGGTGGTGGATCCAAAGCTTCAGAAAGGCGAAGGCGGGCAGGCTTCTTCGGAAGAGCAGACGGCTGATGACAGCCTGATTCAGCAGGAGAACACAGTTCTGATAATCGATGACGACCCGGCCTCGCGGGAGCTCATTTCGAGACACCTGTCGAAAGAGGGATTCAGCGTGATCGCCGCATCAGGCGGCAAAGAGGGAATAGCGATGGCCCGTGAGAAAAAGCCGTTCGTGATAACTCTCGATGTCATGATGCCCGAAATGGACGGCTGGGCCGTGCTTTCGGCACTGAAGTCAGACCCTGAGCTGGCTTCGATCCCCGTCATAATGCAGACCTTTGTCAATGAGAAGGAGATGGGCTATGCGCTGGGCGTCAGCGATTATGTCACGAAGCCTGTGGACAGGGAGAAACTGGTGGAGATCCTGACGAAGCACCGCCATTCGAACGAGCAGTGCGTGCTCCTCGTGGAGGACGACAGCGGCACGAGAGAGATGATGCGCCAGATCCTCAGGAAAGGCGGCGCCTCTGTCTGCGAGGCCGAGAATGGAAAGGTCGCGCTGAAGCGCATGAAAGAGAAGGCGCCGGGGCTGATCTTCCTCGATCTGATGATGCCGGAGATGGACGGCTTCACATTCCTGGAGGAGATGCGGAAGGAAGACGAGTGGAAGAATATCCCTGTTGTCGTGGTGACGGCAAAGGATATAACCGCAGACGAGAGAGCCAGGCTGAGCGCCAAAGTGGAGAGAATAATGAACAAAGGCTCTTTCAGCAGGGACGAAGTGGTGGGCATAATGAACAGGTTTTTGAAAAAGGTCGCCCCGCACAGGGCTGCTGAAGATTCAGAGCTTTCAGGTGACTGCGCATCCGGGACATCTTCAAAGCCTGAAACTGACAATATCAAAGAGGAATCAGCGAAAGAACCGGGAAAATAACGAAAATAAAGGACTGAAGAGCGATCCTGGCAGGAGAAAAGCCCGGGCGTGCACAGTCTCTGGAGGGAGGCAGATATGGCAAAGATACTGCTCGTGGAAGACAACGAAATGAACAGGGACATGCTGTCCCGAAGGCTTGTCAAGAAGGGATTCGAAGTGGTCATAGCCCTGGATGGCGCCGAAGGAGTGGAAAAGACTCGTCAGATATCCCCTGATCTGATCCTGATGGACATGAGTCTCCCTGTTCTCGATGGATGGGAAGCGACTAAACAGATAAAGGCTGATGAGAAGCTGGCCCCCATTCCGGTCATCGCACTGACTGCCCACGCGATGTCCGGCGACAGGGAGAAGGCCCTTGAAGCGGGATGCGACGACTACGATACAAAGCCCATAGAATTCCCGAGGCTCCTCGGGAAGATCGAAGAGCTTCTGAAAGGCAGGACGAATGGCTGACAGGGATGATCAGAACAGGATAAGGGCGCCGCTGCCCTGGCTTCGCCACGAGCTCCGCACGCCGATAAACCAGATAATCGGCTACAGTGAGATGCTGCAGGAGGACGCCGAAGACGGGGGACAGCAGGAGCTGAGCAATGATCTGGGCAAGATCACGAAGGCAGCCCGCATGATGCTGTCCCTGATCAACGAGCACCTCGTGCCTTACAGCGAAGGAGGCGGCGAGCCTGCCCGCACGCTTCAGCTCGGCTCCGAAACAAAGCGCGATGACGAGCACAAAAAGCCGTCACAGCCGAGAGCAGCGGAGGAAAAAGCAGGCCACGGCTCGCTGCTCGTGGTGGATGACAACGAATCGAACAGGGACATGCTGTCCCGTCAGCTCGTGAGGCAGGGATATACTGTCGATACGGCTGAAGACGGCGATTCAGCTCTCGAGCGGGTCAGAAACGGCAGCTACGATCTCATACTGCTCGACATACTGATGCCAGGAATCGACGGCATCCAGGTGCTGGAAGAGCTGAAGCAGGACGAGAAGCTCCGCCACATACCTGTAATAATGATCTCGGCGCTCGACGAGATGTCAAGCGTGGTGAGATGCATAGAGCAGGGAGCGGAGGACTACCTCCCGAAGCCGTTCGACCCGGTGCTGCTGCGCGCCCGCATTGGCGCGTCTCTCGATAAGAAGAGGTTCCGCGATCAGGAGCAGAGCTATATCAAGGCCATCGTGGAGACCCAGGAGATGCTCAACAAAGAGCTGGCCGAAGCTGCCGCCTATGTCATGTCCATCCTCCCTGAGCCCATGAAAGGAAGGATAGAGACTAAATGGCATTTCATCCCTTCCACGCAGCTCGGAGGCGATGCCTTCGGGTATCACTGGCTGGACGAAAAGCGATTCGCGCTCTATCTTCTCGACGTGTGCGGCCACGGAGTTGGAGCCGCTTTGCTCTCAATCTCGGTGATGAACCTGCTGCGCTCCCAGAGCCTGCCGGGAACAGACTTTGCAGACCCGGTGTCCGTCGAGAAGACTCTCAACGAGAGATTCCAGATGGCCGATCAGAACGAGCAGTACTTTACGATATGGTATGGCGTGTACGACAGCGAAACGCGCGCACTGTGCCATGCATCTGCAGGCCATCCGCCTGCGGTGCTCATCACCGGGGCGACTGCAGACGAGGCTGCGCTTCACCTGCTCAAGTCGACAGGCCCTCCGACCGGATGGGATCTCGACAGCGAGTACAGATCGAGCACCGTAACTGTCGACAGATACAACAGGCTTTATCTGTTCAGTGACGGCACCTATGAGATCACCAGGACGGACGGCACCATGATCAAGCTCGACGAGTTCGTATCGATGCTCGCAAAGCCTGAAGGCAACGCGGAAAATGACCTCGAGCGCGTACTGGCCTTCTCGCGAGAGGCAAACAGCGGAACCAGCTTTGAGGACGATTTCTCTATTGTGCGCGTAAATTTTACATTTGATGCTTGATTTTGAAATTTGACTCTGCTATCCTGAAGGGAGAAGCACGAAGGGAGAGCCCGATATGAACGACATATCATCCACCGGTCCCATGAGGATTCAAGGCAGAGATGCCTTCACGAAGAGCTTCGAGGCGAGAGAGGTAAAAGCACACGTCCTCGAGGAGCATAAAGAGCCGGGAGATGCGGTCGAGCTCTCAGGAAGCAGGAGCCCGGCTTCATATGGAACAACCTGCAGCGAGCCTTCCGCGCCTGGAGCCGGCGTGAGGGCGCCTGCCGCCCAGGGCCAGGCGGAGAAGGAATGGACCGTTCTCTGCTATATAGATGGAAATAACGATCTCGAGCCTTACGCCGCTCTGAGCATGCTCGATCTGGAGGCTGCAGGTTCTGACAGGAATGTCACAGTGCTTGCAGAGCTTGGCAGGATGTCGCAGGACAAGCTCAAAGAGGTAAACGAGCAGCTCGGGAGGCCATATGAGCCCACGAACATAGACGGCGACTGGTCTGGCGTGCGGCGTTACGTAGTGCAGAAGGATGACCCTTCGAACCCGCAGGCGGTGAGAGAGATAAACTCGCCTGTAGTGGCCGATCTCGGCGGGAAGGACATGAGCAATCCTGCGACGCTCACCGATTTCCTGAGCTGGGGGATTAAGAAATACCCTGCAAAGCACTATCTCGTGGTGCTGATGGATCACGGCGGGGGATGGCGCGGCGCCTTCACTGATGACGCCACTGCAGGCGGAAACCACATAATGACGACGCCTCAGATCGCGAAGGCCTTCAGGGATACGGAGAAGGAGACAGGAGTGAAGCCTGACGTGATAGATATGGTGGCCTGCCTGATGGGAAGCGGAGAAGTGGCCTATGAGCTGAAGGACAGGGCGCAGTATATGACTGCCTCGGAAGAGATTGCCACTACAGACGCTTTCATGTACTCGCCTCTGATAGAGCATCTGCAGGGCAGAGTCGAGTCAGGCGCTCCGTTTACCGCCAGGGATCTGGCGACTCACATCGTGGATTATTACGCCGACAAGCCCAGCGCCTACGTGACGAAATCGGCGATGGATCTATCGAAGATGCCTGAGCTGAAGGATTCTGTAAGTGAATTCGCTGAAAAGCTCACAGGCACATCGGCTAAGGCAGAGGATATAAGGGAGGCGTTCAACAAGGCGCAGAACTTCAGCAGAAACTTCTACCTCGAATACTACTCCCACTTCAGGGATCTTTACAGCGTGGCCGAACAGATATCGAAGAGCGACAAGATAGCCGACGAGGGCCTCAAGAGCGCCGCAGAGGGAGTGATGAAGGCAGTAAACGATGCCGTTGTAAAGAAGATAACCAGCCCCTACCGCAGGGAGGAGATCGTCGACGAGGGCCAGTCGCCTGACGGCAGAGAGCACGTCACGATGATGAAGATCTCCGAAGGCAGATACGACGCGCAGGGCATCTCGATATACGGCCCCACGAAAAGCGACTACACGGAGAGCCACTCGAACATGGGGATGTACGGCGAGCTTCAGCTTGCAAAGGATACAAAGTGGGACAGGTTCCTCATCGCCAACAACAAAAAGTGAGTCCGGGCCGGTATCCCTGATTCCCTGAGGATCTTATGTGCGTGCAAGCTGCTGCCCGAGCTGCAGCATCAGATCGTTGGCTTTTCTGAGCCTTTCGCAGAGCGTGCTCATCAGGTTGATCGAGAGCTGCGGGAACTTCTTGATCAGCTTCCTGAACTCAGACTTGTCTATGGAGATCAGGATCCCCTCGTTAATAATCTGAGCGCTCGCTGAGCGCGGCCGATCATCCAGCAGCGACATCTCGCCGAAGAAGTTGTTCTTTTTGAGGATTATGTGCACACCCCTCTCGAGGCCTGACGACTCCATCGAGATGGCCACCGAGCCGGTGATTATTATGAACATCTCGCTTCCTGACGAGCCTTCTACGAAGAGTGTGCAGCCTGCCGGATAGTGCTTCAGGTCAATTATCGTGCAGAGCTCCTTCAGCTCGCGATCCGAAAAGCCCCAGAACACGTCTGTCTCCTTCAGGAGCCTTATCTTTTCCTCGAGAGCGAGATGGGCGACTTCCACAGGCGAAGCGGCCGCCTTCTCGGTATGGCCTTTTTTTTCTGACTGGCTCTGTTCTCTGCTCTTCTTCTTTATCATATCTTCCTCCGAATATTGGTTGGCAGCGCGCCTTTCAGTCCGGGAGCAGGTGAAGCAGTTGCTTTACAATGTGACGATCTGAGATCTCCCCCCGGGCGGGAGAAGAATTTGCTGAAGCACTGTCGAGGCCTGATCGAGAAACAGGCCGCTCGCCTCGGCTTCGATCTGAAAGTTCGGCCTGTAGTAGATGAATATGCTTTCATATCCTTCTGAGACATCTATCTTGTCAAGCTGCTCGATGGCTGCAAGCCTTTCAGGCGTGAAGAACCTGCGCAGCGCCTCCCTGTCGGGGCCTGTCAAGTGGAAGCGGGCGGTGAAGGAAGGGCACTGCAGAAAGTCGCAGCTCTCGGCGTTGCCGAAGACATCCAGGTCCCAGATAGATTCGCTCCGCAGGTAGAATTGGGGGAACTGAATATCTGCGATCTCCGTTCCGACAACGGTCTGCTTGAATCTCTGCATGTTCTGGAAGCCCTCTATGTCAATCAGGTGCCAGGTGATGCCGTTTCTCACGCAGGAAGAGCTTCTGCCTATGTCCAGCGTCTTCAGCCCATCATCCTTTTCGCTTGTAAGGCAACGGCTCAGCTTGAAGTTGGCCAGGCCGGCCTTGATCCTCTCGAGAGCCATCCCTGCCTTTGCTATCTTATCCATAGACACCCTCCGTGACCATCGGGTCGATTCCAGTAGAAACGGTCCTTGAGTACTTCTTCCTTGGGTGGCTCTCTCCTCTATGCTGACACTCAAAATAAACGTAGTCACCGGAATCGGCTGTGCTCAAAGAACATCATCTCTGCAGCGGCGGGTGCGGGAGGAGGCGCCTTCATGTGCCGCGAAATCTTCCGCATGTGGGGCTCGCCCCGTGAAGGGCGGTGAAGTGAATGAGAAAGAGTATCAGAAGAGTTTCGATTGCCGCAGTTCTGCTGCTGCTGCTGCTGTCATGCGTGCAGGCTGTCAGAGCCCTTTGCGATGAGGATGAGGATTCAGTTTATCTTCCCACCTACAAGGAGCCTGTGACTGTATCAACTGTGTCGCGCCAGTCCCTGACTCCGCTGTACAGCTTTGAGATTCCGGAGGAGCGGGGCGCCGTATCCGCAGCGAGTGAATATCTCGCCCTGGCGTGGCAGGGAGCTGTAAAGGTATATTCGCTCAAGACAGGGAATGAGGTCCTGTCTGCAGCAGACAGGGCTCCTGTCAAAGACCTCGGCTCAGACTGCAGAAACGTCCGCTGCAGCCTCTCGCCTCTCGGCTCTTACTGCGCCGTTTCTTTTTCCTCTTCAAAAGAAGTCGCTGTCTATGACCTTAAGACAGGAGGATGCGCAGCGCGCCTTCCCGTCGCAGATGCCACTGCTGTTACATGGAGCGACATGGGCGATGTGCTCCTCACCGTGTCAGGCGAAATGATACTGCAGATATGGAAAGCCCCCGGCTGGAATGAGCTCTCCCGATATGATCTCGTGGCAGAAAAGCGGGCGGAGCACGGCCGCGACTTCGATCTGAACATGATTCACATGATGCCTGACGGCAATACGGTATATTTTAATGTGCAGTGGGGGAGGGGAAGCGGCTGGCTTTTCGGCCTGGACTGCAGGAGCGGGAAGATTCACCAGCTCGATTCATACGGCTATTCGGAGCCCGGGGTGCTGTCGGCCTGTTTCTCCGCAGGGAGCCAGTACCTCTGCAGGACCCAGTTCTATCCTCCAGGTGAGGGCTCGATTGATATAGGGACAGTCGTGAAATATGGACCGTCCGAGCTGAAGCCCATCCCGCTCTTTCACGCATTTGGAATGTACGCCACTTCATCGATGGACTCGATGGGCACGTACCTGGCCTATTCATACAGCGCCTTTGAGAGGAGATACAGGACTTACGAGAAGGTGCTCGAGCTTCTGCAGCTCAGGGACAACAGGGCTTACCGCATCCCCCTTGGCGAGCATGAATATATCGGGTCTCTGCACTTCTCGTGGTACAGGAGCCTGCTGATAGTCGACTGGGGAGACATCGGAACGGCAAAGAGGAGCGTGCAGGTATATGACCCTCGCCGGATAGAGAGCATGAAGGCGGACTGAGCTGCCGGTCTGTTGAAAAGGCTTCAGATATCAGGTATAATATAAGCAGAGGCTTTTTCGCGAGAGGTGTCATGAACTCGATAGATCCTGTCCAGTTCGCACGCAACTACCTCAGGGAGCTGGAGGCTTCCCGCAGCAGGGAGGCGGAGCCGGCAGACGGCGTCGCCCAGCCAGGCGCTCTCCAGCGCGATGAGATGATGTGGTACAACCCTGACGGCAAGACAGTACCCCACAAGCCTCCCACGCTCTACGACTTCAACAGGGACATCAGAAAGCTGCAGGAGATGAACGCGAGCGAGCGCACGATAAACGCCTACTGCGGCCTGTCACTGCTTATGGCGATAATCTCCGTTGTCAACGCCGGCGTCGCCCCGCTCGCAGCCCCTCTCTTCATAGGCATCGCCGGAACTATAGGAAAGACGCTTGCAGGCCCTGAGATGGAGCAGGAGTTCGGCAGGAAGGCCAGCCTCGAGCTGACAAGCAAGACCGGAGTCTCTGCAGACAAAGAGCTGACAGACCGCTTCGAGAGAGTCGCGGAAAAGCTGCTGGCCCACTCCAGCCTCGACAGAGGGGCATACAGGCTTCTCGTTCTCGAAAGCGATCAGATAAACGCCCATTCCGCGCCGGGACATCTCTTCGTGACAAAGGGCATGATGGAGGCGTTCCCTTCAGACGGCGAGCTGGCGCTCTTCGTCGGCCATGAGATAGCCCACGCCGAAGACAGGGACGCTCTCGAGGACGTGGGCCAGAACCTGTTCGAGCAGCTCACTCTGTCGAGCACGCTGCTCAAATCGAAGGTAAAGGTGGAAGGCACCGACAAGACAGTGGGCGATATCCGGAAGGAGTTCAAGGACAGCCTGTACAGCTCGACTCTGGCATACGACAGAGAGAACGAGCTGCTGGCAGATCGGCGCGGCGCGGAGCTTTTGAAGAAGGCCGGATTCTCACCTGATGAGGCGCGCAGCGCCATAAAGGCCATCTGCGATTACGAGGAGAAGATGAGGCTCGAGTCGATAAGAAAAGATGTCTATCAGAAAAAAGGCTATTACGATGAAGATGAGATCGCGAAGCGCCTCGACGAGAAGAAGAAGTTTGACGACCACCCCACGCTTGCCGAGCGTCTCAAGTCAATAGAAGAAGTTTTGTAAGTATCAACCCGGCTATTTCTGCCGGCGGTTGACGCCGCGCCCCGGCATCCTCGGCTCGGCTTTCGCAGGGTCATCAGGCCAGTAATGCTTCGGATAGCGCCTCGACATCTCTTTTTTGACAGATGGATAGGCGTTGCGCCAGAAGCTGCCGAGATCGGACGTGACCTGCACCACCTGTCCGCCGGGACCGCACAGGTGCACGACAAGCGGCACCTTCCCTCCGCCGATCCTCGGTGTCTCCATCACGCCGAAGAAATCCTGCAGTCTCGACGCCACCCAAGGCTTCTTCCCTTCTTCATAGTGAACTCTGGCCTTCCTGTTGCAGCCAATCTGGATTGTGAGCGGCGCCAGAGACTTCAGCGCGTTCCTGGCCTGCGGGCTCTGCATCGACTCTATGTACTCTTCGAGGCTGGAAACCGCTATCTCGTCAAAGCTCCGCCTGCCCCGGCATATGTGATGGATCAGGCTGTCGAAGCCTTCGCCCTCCAGATCGGGAAAATCACAGTCCACGCCTATCTCCTTCAGCAATCTTACCCTCGAGCCGTATTGCGCCATCGCCTCAGCGCTTTTGAGCGGCCCTGGCCAGGCGCTCCTCAATGCTTCAGTGAGAACCTCTTCACAGGCCAGGCTGTCTGCCGGAATCGAGCGCTCCTCGAGCACCAGCCTGCCGTACAGAAGGCGCTCCACATTCCTGACGCGCCCTGCCGCTTCATCAAAGTAGCAGGCCGATTCCTCCCTTACGAGCGCTCCGCCTGCCAGCGCGAGAAGCTCGGCGCTTACCGACTGGGCGGCATATACCGATATGGCGGTTGCCGCATCTGCGCCGGAAGTCTTCTCGTCAGCCATCACCGCTGCGATGAAGGTGCTGTCTGTCACGGCGCTTGTCCTGGCAAGAGTACCTCCGCCTCCGAGGCAGAAGATGAGCTCCGCCGCCGAGCCTCCAGGCAGGCTGCCGGACTGCCTCCGCTCACTGCTCCTGACCTGAGCGACCCTGTCCGGGAATCCTGAAAGCACAACTGCGGCGAGATCATCGTCTCCGATTGGCAGCAGCGCATCCTGCCAGCCGATGCCTCGCTGCCTGCACAGGGACTGGGCGGCCCGCTCGATCCGCCTTAAAGTCGCGCGCTCGACTGCTGATGCATGGCGCTCCAGTGAGCGGGGTGAGCGCTCCAGCTCGCGGAAGAGCTCCAGTTGCAGCCCAATATCGCTGTCAGACTTTTCGCCGAGCGAGGCACCTTTTTTTATCAGCATCCCTTCAGATACCATCGTGGCTGCCAGAAGCGACTGCGCCTCACAGCCGATCCTCCGCCCCTCTTCGACCATCCTGGCAAGCCTTGGATGAAGCGGATAAGAAGAGACCCGCCTCCCGAGCGAAGTCACTGAGCCTTTTCGGTCGAAGGCGCCGAGCATCCTGAGCAGCTCTGAGGCCGATTCGACCATGGACGGCGGAGGCTCCTGCAGCCACGGCAGATCCCTGACCTGCAAGGCCGGCCCTCTCCCGGCTTCCAGTATAAGGGTCATCCCGAGAACCATCTCGGACAGATCGCTGCGGGATATCTCAGGCCTCTCGAAGTGCGGGCGGCTCTGGAAATCGTACTCTGAATAGAGGCGCGTGACGAGGCCCGGCATCTCCCTTCCTGCCCGGCCTGCTCTCTGAGTGCACGATGCCTGTGACACAGGGCGGACATCCAGGGTGGGAAGCCCGCTCCAATGGGCAAAGCCAGCGATCCTCGCCAGCCCTGAGTCGATCACGCCTGTAACGCCGCTGATCGTCACGCTCGTCTCAGCCACATTCGTCGAGAGTATTATCTTTCGCTTCTCCGACGGGGTGAAGACCTTTTTCTGCCCGTCTGCGGGAGTCTCTGAGCGGAGCTCGAGCAGAAGAGCGCCGTGCCTTTCGGCGAACTCTCCGAGAGCCTCCATGCATGCTCTGATCTCGCCGTAGCCTGGAAGGAAGACGAGGATGTGGCCTGCGCATCTCTCATCTGCAAACATCTCTTTAACTGCCTGGCTCACCCTGCTCTTCAGCGGCCTGCCGCCTGGGTCCGGGACATACCTGACAGTCAAAGGATGGAGCCTGCCCTCGAGGGAGAATACCTTTGTCTCTCCGAGGCGGCTCCGGATCTGCTCCGCGTCGATCGTCGCCGACATTATCACCAGCCTGAGATCGGGCCGGGATGTCATCTGGAGATGCCTCACCATCGCGAAGGCGGCGTCTGTATGCAGATGCCGCTCGTGGAACTCGTCGAGCACGACGCAGTCAACTCCGTTGAGCGCCGGGCTGCTGCACATGTAGCGGAGCAGAATCCCTTCCGTGATGTATTTGAGCCTTGTGACAGGGCTGCTTACATCTTCAAAGCGAACCTGGTATCCCACAGTCTGCCCGCATTTTTCTCCCGTCTCCCCGGCGACCCACTCGGCAGCCAGGCGCGCCGCGATACGCCTGGGCTCGAGCACGATTATCCTGCCGCTGAAATGCCTGAGCAGCGCAGGCGGGACGCGGGTCGTCTTGCCGCTGCCTGGGAATGCCTCTACGATCACGGAAGGGCATGCTCGAAGCGATTGCGCTATCTCTTCAGTAATACCGTCGACTGGCAGTCTTCTTTTTTCAGCCACTGCAGATCTGAAGCTTTCCTTATGCTGTATTCCTAATTTCATGGATGTTATTCCCTGAAAGCCGGTAAATCTCCCGCTCGCTGTAAAGTGCGGTGCATTTTCAATACAGGCTGCCGATACATCCTGGTTGTTCGAGGATGCACCTTATCACTGCAGATTTGCTTCTTGCCTGCCCGGTCTGTTCCTTTTGCGGCACTATGACTATAATGGAAAAAAGGGCCTGAAATGGAAAGGAGCTTCCAATGCTGATTAAAGAAAACACTTTCAACCCGCCTTGCACGACAGTGAACCGCAGAACAACAGCGACGGCCTTGAAGATTGGAGATGCGGGCCCGAATACAGCCCTCCTGAACGGAGAGGATACAGTGAGCCTTACAGGAGGCCTGCTGAATGTCGCTCCATGTCAGGAGAAAGCCTTGGAACTTCCGGTTAAGGCAGTTTCTGATGGCAGGCAGGCGCCGTCTCAGGTAGATGTGAGCGGAGAATGCGGAATGAATGGAAACGGCAGACCCGGGCCTGTCAGGAACTGCTATTTTCTTGATGATTCAACACCTGCAGGGAATATTAAAAGCACCGAGCTTTCAGATCTGGCAATACCTCAGAATTCGGGAAAGATCAGGCATATAGTGATGAAGCTCGGCGCCGACCCCATAGAGGAAGTCGGGCAGATATACGAGAGGCTCCTGACGCTGCTCCCTGAATCGAAATTCACATTCATACTCGAGTCATCCGATGATGGCTTCAGCTACAACAGGGACTACTACAACCTCATAGCCAGGCTCTCCAGAGAGGGAAAGATCAAAAGAGAGAACATTGTCATGCACGAGATTGGCGGAGAGCTGGACACATGGTTCCAGGACTCCTCGATAGTAAAGGGCAATACAATATCGGCTCCCAGGAGAGCGAACGGCAGGGCCACTTATCAGGGCGTCCTGAAAAACATCATCGCCGAGATCCACGATAAATACAGAGCAGGCGGACAGATCGAAGCTTTTCTCGAAGGCGGGAACAAGATTGCAACAGGGACGCATGTCTTCATTGGGAGTGATGCAGTAAGGATGACAAGAGATTTTGCGGAAAAGAAGGATGAGAGTCCGGCAGACGGCTGCGGAGAGAAAGCCGCATCAGGAGCCTGTGCTTCTCCGGCAACGGGAGTCGATGGCAGGATCCGAACATTCCTGCAGGGTCTTTTCCCTTCTCAGAAGCCTGTCATTCTGGGAGATCCCGAATCAGATCAGGCCGTGTTTCATATCGACATGGGCTTCGTTCCTCTTGGCAAGAAGGATCGCGAGACCGGCAGGCCTCTTGCAGTTGTAGGCGATACGATGAAGAGCTTCGAGATCCTGAGGAAGCTGAAACGGGAGAACCCTGAAAAATTCGCCGAATACGACAGCAGGATCCGCCGTCAGTCAGGATGCAGGGGCTCGATAATGGATGCGATGAGAGCCCTCAACAGACCTGGGCAGATGAAGGCTGGAAGGTTCCTGGACAAAATTGCGGAACAGCTCGAGAAAGAGGGCTTCACAGTCAAGAGAGTCCCTTACATAGGGTTCCGGGGTAATGAAAAGCCCGCTGCCGCGGCTTCCGATATGCCGAGGCAGCCAGGAAAAGACCAGCAGAGCTGGGATCCTGACTTTCCGTGGTTTGCGTATACCAACGGCCTCGTAAACGGCGATACCTTCATAATGCCCTGCTTCGGAATCGACGAGCTCGACGATGAGGCGAAAAAAGCATACAAAGATTGCGGATATGAGGTCGAGACCATACCTATGTCATATCTTTCGAAAAAGGCAGGCGCTTTGAACTGCATGACCCTTGTGATCGAAAGGGAGTATACTCCTTAGCCGAGCTGACTTAGAGCTGTCCTTTAATCTCTACTATGTTGCTAGACTATTGACATGGGAGCGGTACAGTGATATTATTTCAGGGTATTCTTGTGAAGGAACCGTTGACTCGACCATGGCATGCACCTGCTGTATCATCCCAGATTCATATCCTAACGTCACCATTGAGAACGGGCTCTGCACGTTCTGCAGGCGCCACGAGGTAGCCCCGCATGTGCGGCGCGATTTTCTCGGGGAAGAGAAGCTCCGCGAGCTTCTCATGTCAAAAAAGACAGGCAGCCACCACTGTATCGTGCCGCTCAGCGGTGGAAAGGACAGCAGCTACATACTGCTCCACGTCGCCAGAAAGATGGGTCTCAAGCCTCTTGCAGTCCATTTCGATTCAGGGTTCATAGAGGAGCAGACGAAGAATAACATAGAGAAGCTCTGCAGCGCCCTCTCAGTCGAGCTGGTGACTGTCAAGTCGAGCATACACAGGAAGATGATGCTTCAGCAGAGCATGAAGATGGCACGGTACGGAAAGTTCGCCGGAGTGTCAGGCCTTGGAGGCACGTGTGTAAGCTGTGAAAACAGCACCAGAACAGCCGCCATCTCAGAGGCCAGGAAGAGGAACATTCCGTTCCTGCTGTGGGGCTCCACCGATTTCGAGGACTCACCTGACGCCTTCCTGAGCACATCGCAGCAGACATTCAGAGACACTTACGGGGAGCACTCGAGGCGCTTCAACCTCACGAGGATAGCCAGGTTCTACGACAGTGTCGTAGGCGATTACAGGGTCCTCAAGTATTTCTGGCATCTCCCGTTCATGGCTCTCTGCGCCAGTCACGCGGCGCACAGGCTGAAATACAACGCCGACATGGGCATTACGAAGGGACTGTCGAGGCTGGACCCGTTCTTCGAGGTATCGTTCAATGATACAGGCCTCGAAGTCGTATACTTCTTTCAGTATATCCCCTACAACCCTTTCAGGCACATCGAAGAGCTGAACAGAGAGGTGGGGTGGGAGACTCTCGTGGGCAAGCAGGTCCGGCAGGACTGCATGCTCCATCACCTGCTCAACTACAGAACCTGGACGCAGACAGGGCTCTCGCACGACGGATTCTTCCTTGCCGTGCTTGTCAGGGAAGGGCTGCTGACGAGGGAGCAGGCTCTCGAAAAGGAAAAGAGCGTGACAGAGCATCTGAAGGAAAATGCCGAGCGCGTTCTGAAGGCCCTCGACATAGATGTGCCTCTTGAAAAGCTGGTCTGAAGGCCCTTGCATGAACGGCCCTGCATTGACGGCTCAGCATACAGTGTTGAGCTGCCGCTTTACCCGGGAGATGAAATGCCGCTGCCGCTCACAAGCCCATACAAAGGCCGGTTTCCCAGGGTCTCATGCCAGACCGCCGCTACTTCACTCCCAGAAGCTCGTTAAGCCGTTTCAGATGGTCTTTCAGCGGAGTCTCGAAATCGTATGAGTCCTTATGCCTGTCTTTCCCCTCTGCGAACTCCCTGAGCAATACGAGGTCGTCTCTGTCTATGTGCGCGCATTTGAATGGCGCGTTCTGGCCTCTGTATCTGACTATCAGGATCAGAGATGGATTTATTGCCGAAGGGCTGCACTTTTTGCAGAACTGCGACTCATCGAGCGCTACATCGAGCCCTTTGATCTCTTTGATGAGCCTCCTGCAGTCAGGCAGTTCTCTCGTAATGAAAGCCGCATCTGCATTTCTGCCTTTTTCCGAGACAAAGAGCGTCCTTTCGCCGCAGACAGGGCACAGGTACTCGGCCCTGTCAGGCGGCATCGCCACTTTGTAGCATTCGGCGCCCATCTTCAGATCTTTCGGAGGAGGGCTCTCGCTGAGCTTTTTGAGCCTGGCCTTCGTCTCGTCCCTGGAGAGGCCCTGACTTCCCCTGTCGGCGGCGAAAGCCTCTCTGTGAATGTAATGGCTGCACGATGAAGAGCCTGCAGTCCTCCCGACGCCTGAGAATACCAGTGTGATTATCAGCAGCATTACCAGAAGGCCCGACAGAATATAGATCATATGTTTCTCCTTTATATCCGATGTCAATGTAATAAGTCAGAATTCAAGCTTCCGGCTCAGGAAAAGCTCATCCTGCGTATCTCCCCGTTCACCTGAAGCGGGTCAGGCGAATCCACAGAGCCGCTCCATATGTGGGCGGCTTCCCTGCAGCCGCCGTCGCATCTTCCCATGGCTCCGCATCCGGAACACTGCGAAGGCAGGTAATCTTTCAGAGCGAAACGGTGCCAGTATGGATGGTTTTTCGCCTTCTCGATCTCCTTCACATGGCATATCTGGACAGTCGAATGGTTGCAGACGCGCATGTATCCGGCCGGATCGATGGCAAAGAAATCTATCGCCGCCGAGCACTGCGTGCCTACTGTCAGGTTGGTGTATTTCTCTTCTTCTATCAGGCAGAGCGGGAGCTCCGTGCCTATGTTTCCCTTCCTGTTGGCTGTTCTCAGCACTTCCTCGGCGGTATCCAGCATCGTCGTGATGTCACTGCACGTGAGCATCAGTTCCTTTGCGTGCTTCAGGCCTCTGCCTCCAGGCATGAACCTGTTAAGCAGAACAGAATCCGCCCCTGCCAGAAGGCTTTCGGCCATCGTCTCGTAAAGCTCGTGGATATTGAGCTTCGTGACGGTGATCCCGACATGTGTGGAGATCCCCATTTCATGGGCTGCCGTGAATTTCGGCGTGATCTCGTGGACATCGCTCTTTTTTGTGTGTGCCCTGAACGAAGAAAGGCCCGGGAGGCTCATGCCGAGGTGTATCGAATGATCCCTGCAGAATTGAAGCACGTGCTCGTCAACGATCTTTCCGTTGCTCAGCAGATGGATCTCCGGAGGCCTGTCCTCCCGGACGAGAGAGTCGCCCACCGTCTCTATGTGGATTGCCGTGCACTCTGCAGCGAAGGCCATTATATCGAAGATCCCCTTCTTCAGAAGGGGCTCGCCGCCGGTGAACGCGAAGCTCGATATTCCCATCGTGCAGAGCTTTTTTATCGCATCCTTCCACTCCCCGACAGTCAGCTCGCGGTGAGTCTTATAATCCCTGCGCGGCGAGTACCACGGGCACGAGCAGAAGAGACACTCGTGGTTGCACCTGTATGTCATCTCCAGCACTGCAGTGGCAGGCAGGAATGACGGCGCGAGACAGCTTCTGACAGGCTCGCCGCTCATCTGTTCTTCCCCTCTGAAGGTATTCCAAGAAGCTCCTGAAGTCTCGTAATATACTGGCTGAGAGGAGTCTCGCGCCCCTGGGCGCCTGAATGGCGGTCACTTCCGGAAGCGAACTCGTTTATCAGCTTCAGATCATCTCTCGTGATCCCTCGCGTTACCGCCGCATCAGCTCTTCCGGCGTAGCGCACTTTTACTATAAGCTCGGGCTCTTTGACTTTCGGGCTGCACTTTTTGCAGAACTCGTGCTCGTCCAGTTCCACGGTGACGCCCTTAATGTCTTTCGCCATGCGTCGGCAGTCAGGGAGATCATACTGGATGAAGTTCGTGCTCGCTCTCCTGTCTTTGCCTTCCTTCGAGTAGATTGTCTTCTCCCCGCACTCAGGGCACACGTAGTCTGTTCTTTCAGGCGGCCCTGCCATATCGTAGCACATGGCGCCCATGCTGAGATTTTTCGGCGGAGGCGAATTGGCCAGCTTTTTGAGTCTCTGCGCTATCTCTTCCTTCGAGAGAGAGCGGGTTTTCACTGCCGGCGACGGCGATGGAAGCGCAGCCGCAATATCCCTGGTGATCCGCTTCTCAGGCGGAGCTGCGAAAGCCCTGGCAGGTCCTTTCAGAATCCCTGTTATCAGCATGAGGACAATCAGGGCCGTCATCACGATGCCTATGATATACTCCATGTCGTCACCCCCCTTTCACTTCCACCCCCCTGTTTTCTCCTGACCTGCGTATGATCCCTCTCTCTGAAAATGGGGACAGACTCTTTAATTAACAATTTTTTAACATTTGCGGATACATGACAGGCCAGACAGTAAACGTCAATGGCGGCTGGTATCTGTGCTGAGATGGCTGACCGAGCTCGTCTCTGTCCATTATTTAACAAAATATTTCTTTCCTTTTTGCCGCGGTCATATTAAAATGTATACGGGTAAATATGTGATCTGGAGCGATATAAGGCATGAATCCATTAAACGGCTCAGCACCCGCTTCCGGCTTCCCACTGTTCGGGTTATTCTCCAAAAAGCCTGTTTCCGATGAAGAGGTCCAGGCCCGCGCGCATCAAAGCCTCGATAAAATAGACAGCGCCAATTCTCTCGACAGAAAGAGGAAGATCGGCGAGAAATTTCTTGCATCGATGGAGAAGAGTGCTGAGAGCCCTGCCGTGAAAGAGCTTGCAAAAACAGCGGGGGCTCTCTCAAAAACTCTCAGCCCGGAAGCATCGTCGGCTCTCGCCGCCGCGACTGTCGGGGTAATGGCTCAGCCGCTTGGCCCCTCTCTTTATGAGATTCTGTCGCAGATTTCCATCAATACGATGCAGCGATGTCCCACAGACCAGGCGCAGGTTGAGGCAGGGAAAGCGCTTGCCGGAGAGCTTGAAAAGAACGCTGCCGACGGCAATGCCAGGAGTCTTGCAAATGAGCTCAGGAATTACAGCCCGCAGGTTTCTGCTTCGAAGCAGGCGGAAACTCTGAAGACAGGAATCTCCATGCTTGCCGCTCCCGTAAAGCCGCCTTTGGATGAAGGGCTGCTCGCACTTGCAAAGGCCTCGATTGAGTCCAGGACATCGGAAGACGACAGAGCGGTGGAAACGCGCTCTCTGCTCACGAGGTTCAACGGGCTCAGCGCTGATGCTGATAAAAAGCTTCATATAGAAGCCGCGCTGAACTTCAAGGGTGAGCATACCCGCCACAGTGAGTTCGCAGCGATGTCGGCGGCACTGACAGCGCTTGGCGGGCACGCAACGTCGGCGGCAGCAGGCTCAATCGAGAAGCTGCTCATGGACGATTGCGCGGCAGCGCTCTCGCAGGCCTCCAGCGGAAGGGAAAAGGCAGAGATATCCGGAGCCTATCTTGATAATATCGCCAGCAGGACAACGAACAGCGAAACAGCCCGCTTCGCCGGCGCAGCGGCATCGATTGTCTCACCTGATTTCAGCTTCATGCTCCAGGGAAAAAACCTCATATTCCGGAACAAGTACGGCGATGAAGCAGCCGATGCCGCGGCGAAAGCGCTGAAGAGACTGAATGACGGTCCGGTTGAATCGTCTGACAGCGCATTGATTGAGCTGGGAAAGGAGCTCGCTGCAACAGACCGTACGACCCAGGCCGCGCTGATGACCAGAAAGATCCTCGAAGAGCTGGCGTCGCGATCGACAGATGGATGGATTAAACCGCTTGCTTCGGCGGCCATAAGGCTTCAGAAATACCCTGATTATTACTATGCGGCAGAATACAGCTGCAACAAGGCGGTCATCGAATCGGAGAAGAACCGCGGAAAAGCCGGCTCAACCACTCAGCTGATGGCCTTGACGGCTCTCGATGCTCTGAAAATGGTCGAAGAGTGGAAAGATCTCGATGCGAAAAAGAAAAACCAGAGCATGCAGCAGATCGGAAATATCTTTCTCGCTGAATGCGCCTCTGCATCCAACGACCAGAGCGCAAAGGCTCTCGGCACGATTTTCCAGGCATTGGCTGAAGACAAGCGCACCGGCACGCATGAGCTGACGGCCTGGCTGCACAAGGAAGCGATGCAGGAACTGTCAGCCGATCAGCATGCCTCCGCCGATCAGCTGCTGACCCGATTTCTTGGAAAGGCAGCGGAGCATGCGATTTCGGCGGGCGACGGAGAGACGCTGAGAGCCGGCTATTACAGCGCTTACAGGATATGCGAGCAGATTGCGGCGGTAACAGACGACGAGAACCTCAGGAACCTTGCAAAGGCAGCTTTGAAGGTGAGCTCGAATAAGGATGCGAAATGCCTCGAAGTGCTCCATACTGCAAAGGCAATCGCCCAGGCTCCATCAGAACCTCCGGCGTCGTCTGCCGTCGAAAGCCTGATGACTTCTTACCTGAGTGTTGTTAAGAGCCTTGAGAGCTCGCTAAGCAACACAGAAGACGACAAAAAGCTCTCTGTCGAGTTTCAGTCCCGCGTGGCGGCGTCCTATCTGGAGTGTATTGCAGAAGTGGAGCCGGATCCGGGCCGCAGGGAGATCGTGAATACGGTTCTCGGCATGCGCGCCGGAGATCAGGAGAATCTATTCGGGCGAATATGCAAAGAGACTTTTACCCTTCTTGAGAAGAAGCCTCCCATATCGCCTGAAGAATGTTATTCAAATCTCGTGGAATTTGTAGTCAAAGAGGGCAGTAACTACAAGTCGGGAGCCGCCATGTCCGGCATTCTCGTGGAAAAGCTGAAATCCATGAATGTTGACGATGGAGCAAGGCGGACAGCCAATGTCGCTTCGAGGATACAGAGCAACAGCAAAGAGCACTTTTATAACAGTCTCATCGTAACAAATCTGATGGCTGCAAGAGAGACCGTCTCACCGTCGGCGGAGAAGGACATGGCGAAACGCCTGGCTGCCGTGGGCTGCGAAGCCCTTAATCAATGGTCAAAGGTCAGAACCATTAGTGACGATGATGCAGTTAATGGGAAGAGAGAGACCGCCACAGCATTCCTGCAGGAGATAGCCGATGTCGCCTCTGATCCCGATGTAAAAAGTCTGGCCGACACCGCCTTATCACTCGCTATTGAGAAAGACTCGAAAGCGCTGGAGATCGCATGCTGTGGCACCGTAGAAGCCATCCGGAATGGGCTCTCAGGAGATCCGGCGCGTGACATGGCCTCGGTGATGAAGGCGATCGTAGACAATAACTCAGATAGCCAGAAAAGGCTGAATGTGCTTAAGCAGTATACCGTAAAGCTGAATGGGCTCGCAGCCGACGAGACGTCCCAGGCTCTTATTCGAGCGGCTTCCCGTCTTCAGAACGGAGATGGAATATATTACAAATCCATCATGGCATCGGCGGATCAGCTCGTCTCGCATATTCTGAAGCCGCAATCGGGAGCTCCTGTGGAGGAGACTCTGGTTACTGCCGCGCTGCAGGCCCTGGAGTGCTGGAAAAATACGATCGATCTCAGGGCGAACGAGATTCTGAAGGGAAGAATACAGCTATCCGGGACTTACATCACTGAGCTTTCCTCATCGGAAGATCCTTTATATTCGTCCTCTGCGAATGTTGCGGCTGGATACAAAGGCGCCGACGAGGGCAGGGCGGTATGCAATGATGCGCTTTTAAACGCGCTTTCAACTGAAAAGCACGCCGACCTTGAATCCGTTTTAAGGGCTGCCGCCTCCGGGGCTCTCGGCAGAGGTGAAACGGTTCAGGCGAAGAGCGAATCGTCCCGCGTATATATGAAAAAGCTCCTCGAGGATCTGAAAGACCCCCTGAGAGCATCGATAGTGAGAGCGGCGCTCAATCTTCCCGAAAAGCATTTCTACGACAGCGAAGTGAAGGGATACACCGAAGCACTCGCGGCATTGTCCACACCTCTGCCGGACGATGTCCCGCCTGAAATCACCCTGGCCTCCGTGGGGCTCAAGGTTGTAAAAAGCGTCATCAATGAGGGAAAGGCCGAAACAGGCAGGGCATTTATAATGGAAATCGGGAATCTCACCAGAGACCCTGTCATAAAGCAGATGACAGATTCCATCGCCACATCTCCCGATGTGGCGGGTCAGTGCGAGAGAACGCTGGCCGCCATAGAATCTTTCGGCGACGAGATAAGGGCATTGAAGAAGAGCACAGAGCCTCATGATGGAGAACACGGTGCGGTGCAGCACGGTGATGATTTTGTCGTGATAGACGGAATAAAGCTCGACAAGAAGTGAGTTCACGCTTATAACCTGAGAAGGGCAGCAGATGCCAGCAGAGCGGAGCCGATGACAGGCGAAATCAAAGCTCGTTGTATCCGGCAGATGTTCCTGCTATAATAATCACTATATGATACACCGCACATTCTGGAAGAGGCTGGTTGAAAAGCTCTGGGATCAGCATCCTGTTCTGTGGCTCTCAGGAGTCAGTCAGGCAGGCAAGACCCTCCTGTGCCGGAGCCTTGACGATATTGAATACTTTGACTGCGAAGCTCCGGAAACGATGAAAATGCTCGGCGAGCCTGACCGCTTCCTTCAACAATACAGAGGGAAGCGTATCGCCCTCGACAGCATCAACTGCCTCGTCAGCGCGAACGAACTGGCTGAAACCGCATCGAGGTATTACAGCGATACCAGGATAATTGCCATGGCCAAGCCAGCGGCAAATCCGCCTGCCCTGGGCCCTGAAGCTGCTTCCACCCATAAGGGTGAGATCTGGCTGACACCAATGCTGACCGATGATCAGGCCGATTTCGGAAACCGCGATATCTCTGTCAGGATGCTGAAAGGAGGCCTCCCGCCGTTCTTCATGTCAGAAAAGCCTGTTGGTGAGGGCTTCAGAAAGTGGATTGAATCTTTCGTGTCCGGAATGGGAGATGTTCGCAGGCTTTTCAAAGTGGAAAAGCCCGGCTCGCTTGTGAGCTTCATAGAGCTTCTCTTCGGCAGGAGTGGAGATGTGTTCGACTCGGCGGACTTCATACAGCAGTGCTCCATGAGCCGGACAGCGATTAACAGTTGCCTTTACATCCTCGAGAAGGCCGGCCTCGTATATCCGGTTCGCTCGTTCAGCAGCTACAAACCCGACGAGATCACATCGGCGCCCAGAGTATTCACTTTCGATACGGGCTTTGTATGCTTTTACAAGGGATGGAGCGAGCTTACAGATGAGGTGAAGCCGCTGCTGTGGGAGCACATCGTGCTGAACGAGCTGATCGGCAGATTGCAGAGCCGCCAGTTCTTCTACTGGCGCGACAGGCGCGGGCACAGGATCGACATCGTGTCAGCGAAGCGGGGCATCCCGCCTCTCGCGGTAATCTGCGCGCTCCACTCGGAAGATGCTGACCTGGAAAGCCTTTTCGCATTCGGCCGCGCCTACCCTGACAGCACTCTCGCCGTGGTGTCCTCCGACATAAGCAAGCCTTACCGAAGAATATCCGGCTCGTTCAATATCTGCATGGACAGCCTGGAATCACTGATATCGCGCCTCTCGTGAATGGGGACAGACTCTGTTATTATAATTTCATGATATTTTCTGGATTATTTCCGGAGGGCTGTTGAAAAGAATGTTGAGGCGGTGTATAATCAATGTAGATACATCCGATATGAAAAGAGCACAGCACAATGAGATTGAAAGTCAGGAAATGGGGCAACAGCCTCGCAATCAGAATACCCAAGGACATTGCTTCTTTGTCGAGCATTCATCTCAATACCTGCATCGAGGTGGAAGTTGGCGATAAATACCTCGTGCTGAAACCTGTCGAAGAGCATCAGCCTGCACTGTCGGATCTGATCGAAAAGATAACTCACCTCAACCTTCACAGTGAAATCTCTTCCGGCGAACCGCAGGGAAATGAGATATGGTAGATAAAGAAGTCTTCATCCCGGACAGAGGAGATATAGTCGAGCTTTTATTTTCTCCGCAGCAGGGCCATGAACAGTCAGGAAGAAGGCCGGCATTGATTCTTTCACCTATCGAGTATAACGCCAGAACCTCCCTGTGCATTGCATGTCCTATAACGAGCAAAAAAAAGGGATATCCTTTTGAAGTATCAATCCCTGATGGTTATAAAACTCGCGGTGTCATCCTGGCCGATCAGGTGAAAAGTCTTGACTGGCGATACAGGAAAGCTGCGTTGATAGAGAAGGTCAGTGAGCCGGTTTTTGCTGCAGTTGCACAGAGAATACTGCTGCTGATTAATTGACCGGAAATAGCGGAAGGATTGGTTACAGCTTCATACCTGACAATCGTGCTCAAATAGAACGCTATCCCGAAATGGTGTGGATTTTGACTGTAAGTATATACTCAAAGGGAGCCTGGAAAACAGTTGCCCGACTCTTCAACCTGATTTAAGGAAGTGCGCTGTGACGGAGATACTGACCATACCACTTGGAGCCGATAACTGCTATGTCCTTCGCGATCGGGGGACTGTCATCATAGATTGCGGAATGGCGGGAGAGCTGAGGCATTTCGTGGATGGATTGAGGAAAGCGTCTATAGAGCCAGGAGATATCAAGCTGATAGTGGTCACGCACGCCCACTGGGATCACATCGGCCTGGCAGAAGATATCAGGAAGATGACAGGGGCGCCGCTGGCCCTTCACGGCAATGAAAGGGAATGGCTCGAGCTCTCTCAGGTTTCCATACCGGAAGGCGCCTGCCTTTGGGGAAAGTGCCTTCGAACGCCGATGCACCTGTTCCGGAATCACCTCAGGACGGCTCCGGCAAAAGTGGATGTCGTGCTGGAAGATCAGGGAATCCCTCTCGAGCCTTACGGCATCCCTGGAAAGGTGATATACACGCCCGGCCATTCGCCGGGCTCGGTGAGCGTCGTGCTCGATTCAGGCGAGGCTTTCGTCGGAGATATGGCTATGAACTATTTTCCCTTCACACTGCGGCCTGGCCTCCCAATATTCGCAGACGACTGCAGGCTCCTGAAAGAGAGCTGGGAGCGCCTGCTCTCCCTCGGCATCACGACAATCTTCCCGTCTCACGGAAAGCCTTTCAGCGCCGATATCATGAGAAAGATTATCAGTCAGCATTGAGCTCTTTCACAGAGAAGAAAGCGCACTGTCATACTGTCTGGATGTCTTCCATGATCAATCCAATCTGGAGTTTATTCCGAATTGGTCAAGCTGATTCGGAGCTTATTCCTAAGATTAGCGACAGACTCTTTTATATACTTACCTGCATAGCTCTTCAGGTGAAAAGCATATGCTCCGCAATGATTGGATTTGGCAAGGCACCGTCCCGCGTCTTGAAGTATCGGCAGCAGTTTTATCTTATACTCAAGCAATTTGACGGATTGCAGTCTGACTGGAAAAGATGGAGGATGGCGCGAGTTAATATGGAAGTTGTCTATTATGCTCAATCTGTCTGCAATGGAGCATATATGACTGCCAGTGATTTTATACTGGTGAGTATAATGCTCAAATTTTGACTGCCCCGGCTTTGGCTGCACTGGTTCCCAGGGCAAGTGTCGTTAAGGAGTAATTCCTCCCCCTATGATTCATGAAGAGAGAGCGGCAGATTTCCGGATCAGATCGGACATGAAAAGGAGGCTCCATGACAATCGAAATGCTCACAGGATTCTCAGCAGTTCTGGTCATAGTGATGATCGTCATCAACAGTATCATATTGAAAAAGGTCGCCGGCCCGGCGCCTTCGCCGCTCGAAGGCAGGCTGGACAACTTCGAAAAAGGCGTTGAAAAAACTGAGAAATCAGTGACAGATCAGATCTCCAGATTCCGCGACGAAAGCACCGCCAATGCGAGGGAAGCCAGATCAGAGCTGAATACGGCAGTCCAGAAATCCGGCGATGCCGTGCTCTCGAGAGTTACAGAGCTTGCGAGCCTGCAGAAGAATCAGCTCGACGCTTTCACGTCGAACATTACGGCCATCCATCAGTCATCTGAGCAGCGGGAGCTTCAGTTCAAGAAGGATGTGGAATCGAAGCTCGCAGCCATCGAAAGTGAAAACTCGAAGAAGCTCGACAGGATGTGCGCGGAATCGGCTGAATCTGCAAAGCTCATGCGCGAAGACACTTCGAAGGCTCTGAAAGATTTCAACGACTCTCTCCTTCTGGCGATGGGCCAGATGGTTGACAGCCAGAAGAGCCTGTTCATGAGCTTTTCCCTGCAGCTCTCAAAGCTCACCGAAATGAATGAATCGAAGCTGGAGACCCTCAGAAGCGTAATAGAGAATAAGCTGGGCCAGATCCAGCAAGACAACGCGAAGCAGCTTGCCGAAACCAGGAAGGAAGTCGGAGCGCAGACAAAGGAGATGCGCGAAGAAAACTCCGGCTCTATGAGAAGCTTCAACCAGGCAGTCGTCAATACGCTCACTCAGGTTTCGGACGGCCAGAAGGAAAGCCTCAAGAGCTTTTCCGAGCAGCTCTCAAAGCTCACCGACTCGAATGAGAAGAAGATGGAGTCGCTGAGGAGCACTCTCGAGCTCAAGATGGGCCAGATCCAGCAGGAAAACGGCAAAAAGCTCGAGGAGATGCGGAAGACAGTGGATGAAAAGCTTCATGAGACTCTTGAAAGAAGACTGAGTGAGAGCTTCCAGGTCGTCAGCAGCAGGCTGGAGGAGGTGCAGAGAGGACTGGGCGAAATGCAGGCTCTTGCATCCGGCGTCGGCGATCTGAAGAAAGTCCTCTCCAATGTGAAGACCAGAGGCAACTGGGGAGAGATGCAGCTCGGCGTACTGCTTGAGCAGACCCTTACGACGGCGCAGTATGAAAGAAATGTCAGGACAAAAGACGACTCGGGCGAAAATGTCGAGTTCGCCATAAAGCTCCCTGGAAGAAACGGCTCTTCTGATGAAGTCGTCTGGCTGCCGATAGATGCCAAGTTCCCGCAGGATCTTTACGTAGCATTGGCAGATGCAGCTGAGAAAGGAGATAATCAGGCAGTTGAAATAGCAAAAAGGGAGCTCGAGAATGGAGTCAAAAAGGCCGCAAAGGACATCTGTGAAAAGTATCTGAACCCTCCCAGGACGACCGATTTCGCCATAATGTTCCTCCCTACTGAAGGACTCTATGCTGAGGTCGTGAGGCAGACCTCTCTTATCGAGATGATTCAGAGAGACTGCAGGGTCACTGTAGCGGGGCCCTCGACGATCACTGCGCTTCTGAACAGCCTGCATATGGGCTTCCGGACCCTCGCGATCGAAAAGAGAAGCTCGGAGGTATGGAAGATCCTGGGCGCAGTGAAGACCGAGTTCGGCAAATTCGGCGAAGCCATCGATAGTGTCAGGAAAAAGATTGAAGCGGCAGGTAAGGAATTTGACAAGACAGCAACCAGAACGAGAGCCGTTGTAAGAAGGCTGCGGGAAGTGCAGGAACTGCCTGCAGTTGAAGCCGCGGCCCTTATAGAGGTGCCTGTATCAGATGAGCCGTCCTCTGATGACCAGGATGATATCTCAGTATAAAATGGCGACAGACTATTTTATCAGCTGTAACAGTCCGATCAGGCGGTCATCTTTTCACCGCCGCTCCTGTTCAGGCCGGGTTTTATCTCCTGTGGCTGCACGACTTTTCTCCCTCTGACGTATTTCAGGAAGTGCTTCCCGTCTCTGCGGAGACTGGCGCCGCCGAACGTGAAGGTGAGGTTGAACGGCGCCGTCCCTTCTATCTTCAACGTGTGGAGATCGTGCAGCAGTCTCAGGTGACACTTTTCACACAGAACGATGAGGTTTTCAGGATCATCGCTGCCTCCGTGCGAGCGTGGGATGATATGATGTATGTGAAGGTTGCGGCGGCAGTTGCATCCAGGCACCTGGCAGCGAAAGCGGTCCCTCTTCAGGATTGCATAGTTGCGTGTTACCTTGAAATGGAGCCGCTCTATGATGAGCCATTCCTGCAGCAGCGCCGCTATGAAGCCCTGCGCCGAATCATCCCAGCTAAGGGGACTGACTCTTTTTTCCGAAATCGGCTTCTTGTCCTTTAAAAAAGAGTCTGTCCCCATGTATACGACATAACACATATTCCACATCCCAAAAAGCTCTTCTGGCAGGAAGAACCTGATCGGCATCGTCGAGCGTTTCGGCAGAGTGCCGACCTGATCTGCAAGAATGTCAAGCACAAATGTCTCGGCAGGGTCTGCGCCGAGAGGCATCGTGCAGATCGTCCTGGCTTTTAAGAGAGTAGCCTCATCGCAGTCACCCTGATTTTCGAGACTCGCACACAGCCTTTTTCTACTCTCCCCATTCTCATCCCAGCTTAGGGGACTGACTCTTTTTTCCGAAATCGGTTTCTTGTCCTTTAAAAAAGAGTCTGTCCCCATGTTATCTCCGGGAGCCGCACACAGGTTTTTTCTTCTCTTCCTCTCCGAGACTTCCGCCTCGTAGACAAGAAAGTCATCGACATCCTCAAAATATCTCCAAGGCTCTTCCAGGCGAGGGTCGCGCTCCATCAACTCGTGCTCGTCGTTCTCATCGAGCGGCCAGGCTTCGTCAGGCGAAGAGTCACTGTACCATGAGCCTGTTCTGACAGCTTTCTTAATATCGTCGGGAAGCTCGCTGTATCTCTTCTCTCCAGCGCTTTGAGCGACAGTTTCTTTGTCTTGGCGATCCACTTTGCTTCGTTTTCAGCTGTAAGCACTCTCGACAGATGCCTGAGAGCGCTCTTTTTGATCTCGCCCTGCAGATACGCTTCTTTGGCCAAAGGTAGATTTGACAGCAGCCCGCTGTTGCGCATCAGTTCCGAGGCCAGCCGCCCTGAGAACGAAAGATGTTCGACTGAGAACATTCCTATCGAGCGGTGCCCCATATAGTCCTCGCCTTTTTTCTTCTTGAACAGGGTGAGAAGCTCGCCGAGCCTGAAATCGATTCTGCGGCGCTTCAGCATTATCAGATCAAGCTCCTCGTCTGCTTTGTCTGCCGCATCGTATCTGTTGATTGAGCGGGTGACAATCTTGTGCACCAGTTCGTCCACATCGCAGATGGGCTCACCTTCTCTGACCATCACTGCACTTTTGCCGTGAAGGCAACATGAGCTTTCTGGCACATCATCAACAGAGGGATACAAAGGATTATATCTGCGTTGATCCATATTACCGCCTTAACAGCAGGATAATTAAACTTCGGCAGGATAGAATGGCTCTTCGTGGAGGGACAAGTCTGTTTCTATGACTATATTATACCAGCTGCAGCAATAAAAATCAAACACGTCGATCTTGAAAAAGCTCATCACAGAGAGGATAGGATGCCCTGTTTGCATGCGTCCTGCAGGGCTTTTGTTCCAGGTTGAGGCTGAAACGACTCAAAGGGTTCCCGGAAGCGTATTGTGAGGGGTTTGTAAGGTGATCTGACGTATGCCCGGAGCCGGAATGGACGATAGCTGTACAATCTGGATTTTCGACACCACACCCGATGAGTTAAGCTCAAGAACCAGCGAGGACACTATGCCAGTGTGTAAAGGCAAACTGAAAACCGCTGGAGGATATGACATCGGAAAGCCTTGTGTCGGAAAGCGACATGCACGGTTTGATGAGGGAGGGCTGGGGAGGACATCTGGGGACAGTTAAACATGCGAGTAATCTGAACCTGTCATCTACTCTACTCCATATATGACATTTTTCTGCCATCATACCAATAAAGTCGCCCGTAACGGCGGACACGCACTCATTGAGCCTGCGGCAAATAAAAAAGCGAACAAAATGGTTCGCCCCTTTAATCAGCTTTATTGCATAATTACAGGATTATTTTTTGTTTAACAGATCGTAAAGAATCTGGTAATGTGGAATCGCCTCATTCATAGCGGTCTTTGCTTTATTCATATCACCACGATTCACGCTCATTTCTGCCATTTTGAGTGCTTTTTGTATTGACCCATATGTGAGACTTTGAGAGCCCTGTATTCCTTCAAGCTGCGGAAGATTATCCTTTAATTCTTTTATACAACTTAGAGCGCCAGTCTTATCATTGGCAGTCATCTTTTCTATTGCCACTTTTGCAGTATTCATTGCGGCTTTTACCAAATCAAGCTTGGAAGCGGCAAAAACAACTGAACATAAAAGAAATACACCAAGCAGTAAAAAAATACCCGTTCTTACATATTTCCCTTTCATTTTTACCTCCTTCTTTTTGCATATTATATCAATTTGATAAATGGGTATTTTGTTCCTTCTATCATCATTGGTGTTCGGTTAAGTCCGACCATGATTCAGCCTCAAAGTCCGATTGCGATTGGGATCTAAGAACTCATGGACAAGACGATTTTCCAGTGATCAAGAAAATCCTCATCCACCTGAACCTGTGGCATATCCCCTGCAATGAGCGCCCACCTCCGGGATCTAACTTTCCATATAAGTACAGGAGCCTGGTACACAGGTCCTTCTCGAAATCCTTCGTGGCCTCTTGAGTAAGATGACGAAGAGCTCGTCGCCACCCGTGACAGGCGGCTTGAGAAGCCCTGGAAATATTTCAGCGATGTGCAGGAGATGAGGGCTTCAGAGGCCTCCATGAAAGTTGAGGGAAAATCAACCCTGTGCGCTGGTCAAAACAAAGGGAAGTGGCGTGTGGCTCAGATTCAAATTGAAAAGATTCGCGGCTGTGTGCAGGGCAGGAAGCTCCTCAGATCGGGGAGCAGGTCTCTGAGATGGTTCGGAGTTCGGGAGCCCCCTCAACCTGGCACTGTCTACTATGGATTTATATTAACGCTCAAAATAAACGCCATCATAAAACGGGGTTTATTTTGATTCCATGAGGCTTGCCTCATGGCGTTAATTATGCTGGTGAGTATAAGATGAACGGTTGCGAGCAATGAGAATGCTCACGTCATATGTTGAAAGCTTGACTCATTTTTTAGTACAGACCATGTATAAGTAAAAATCCGGAATCATGGAGGAACAAGAAATGTAGTGTCGAATTGTCATAATTGTCACAACATATGAAAGGGGGATCGGTTATGCCATTCTTACGAGCCCGGGGGAGACAGGTGCTTCTGCTTCATGGAGTGAGAAGGAAGCAGGGAAAGGTGAGCCACAAGACACTTCATATATTCCGAAGCCTCAGGGAGCTTGCAGAGACTCTAAAGCCTGAGCATTGGAACGCCTTTACAGAGGCGCGCGAGAAGGCATATCCCGGCCTTAACTTCGACTGGGTGCGTCTCCACAGCCAGGGAATGCTACTGACGCAATCGGTTGAGGAAAAGACCGCAGAAGGAGCCGAGAAGCGCATCGAGGATATCCGGAAGATTATCGGGGCGCTTTACTCGAAGCTGCAGTACCTCGCTCCGGCCAGAGAAGAGGATTACCACATCCTACTGGGCGCCGGCTATGATCTGAGAAGGCTCGTACACCTCGGGCATCTGCTGCTCGCCCTCATGCCGGCTGGTCCGGGAAACCAGAATGGGCGTGACCAGAACATGGTTGACCTGATCTGTCGCATGCATTTTCCGGATACAGAGCATCTTATTGAAAGAGCAAGAGAACAATGGGACATGGGAAAGAAAAAGCAGGCCGGGATTACCTTTGAGAAGGCGAGAAAGCTCGATCCCATCGACGCCGATATCATCAACTCTGAAGGCGTATGTTTGCTGGAGTCGGGAAGGATTGCAGCCGCAGAAGCATATTTTCGCAGGGCGCTGGAGCTCGCGCGTTACCAGCTTCCTATTGGCAGGAGAAGCTTTTCGTGGGGGGAGCTTGATGCACGACCCTACCTGCGTGCTCTCTATAACCTGGGCCTTACCCTTGATAAGCAGGGGAAAACAAGGGAAGCCATTGCGCTCTGGGAAGAGGCGATCCGGCTCTGCCCGGATGACGGCGTCGGCGCAGGCTTCTGCCTGGGCCCAGCCTGGCACCGGCTGGGAGATCTCGAAAAGGCCATTGATTATTACAGAAACTCTCCCTGCGTTCCCGATCAGCTCTATAATAGTGCCATTGTGCATATCACAAGGAATGAGTTTGACGAGGCTATTGAGGCCCTCATCGGGGGATTCTTTGAGAATCCCTTCATCCCGCCGCTGCTTCTCGGAGAAGAGGTGAAAGAGAAAGATATTTTTATGTCATCAAACCTGGAATCCCTGGAATGGGCCAATGATTATGTCAAAGAGAACAGGGATCTGTGGGCCGCCGGGGTGCTCGAATTTCTCCGCAAGGTCTGGGAGGACCCCGAGATGCAGGAAGCGCATCACATGATGCTGGCCATTCAAAGAGGCATCAAGATAACAGAAGACGGAGATAAGCGATCGATGCTCATCCACTCGCTTAACGAAAATAAGCGAAAGCTGCTTTCAAAGGCGACGCGGGCAAGAATTCTTGAGCGCATACACCCGTCGCTGACCAGGAAAAGAGGGTCAGGGTCGCCCTGCGGAATCTCCTTTTCTGCGAGACGGGGATGATCCCGACAGCGCCACCACTTTCTATATTACTGCAGTCCCGATGATCCGGGACGGGAGAGTGAGGGCGGCTCTTTTAATCGGAAAGAGACCCGTTGACTTCGATGAGCATTCCACAAGGAGCCTCTTCCGTTTTGCCGACAGTGCCTGGAGCATCGTGGAGCGCAAAATGGCCGAGATGGAGCTTCAAAGGGAAGCGCGGGCCTCCGTCACAGCCGGGGTCTGAGCTCCTCTCCCCGGCAATGCGGCATGAGAAATTATGCAGCGGGGCTACTGCTTCTCTCCCTTCATCAGCTTCACCACTTCGTCATGGGCGTTCATCTCCGCCAGGGAGAGCGGAGTCTCGCCATCCTTGTTCCTTATATCTGTCTTCGCCCCCTTTTCAAGCAGCATGGCTGCTGTCTCCCTGTCGCCATTGAGGGCCGCTTCATGGAGCGGGGTCCAGAGCGCCTTGTTCTGCGCATTCGCATCAGCTCCCCTGGAGAGGAGTAGCTTCACAGAGCCCTTCTGGGAGGCACTGGCTCCATAA